>Ga0209066_10000261_pt1 | contig 79613 bp, 73 predicted proteins | sample All_14_2_FD_187198 | JGI IMG/M metagenome (GOLD analysis project Ga0209066, IMG submission 187198) | Freshwater microbial communities in response to fracking from Pennsylvania, USA - Allegheny Zone_MetaG_DW_15 (SPAdes) (version 2) ...
GGTGAACGCCCGACATGGCCTGCCATAGGGCAGCCTCTTCCGGGTCGGTAGGGGGCGGACGCTGCGGCTGGCCGGGGGCTCGCCAGTGGGCTGGCAAGCTGTCGTCTGGTATTTTCTTGCCTTGTCTTGCCGGTTTGTTGGATGGCTGGGGGCGGGCTATCCGGCGAACTGGCGCCGGCGGCAAGTGCACGCGGTTGTCCGACGGCAGCGGTTTGGCATCCGCCACCGCCGCCAGAAAAGCCGCGCGGTCGTCAGGGTTGATCAAGGCAACTTAGTGGCCGAGGTTGTCCAGATAGCGCTCGGCATCCAGTGCCGCCATGCAACCGCTGGCCGCCGATGTGCACGCCTGTTTGTAGATCTGGTCCTGGACGTCGCCGGCCGCAAAAATGCCAGGGATGCTGGTTTGCGTTGCATTGCCGCTGCGACCGGACTGGGTGACCAGATAGCCGTGGTCCATTTCCAGCTGGCCGGTGAAGATGTCGGTATTCGGCTTGTGACCGATGGCGATGAAGACCCCATGCACGTCGATATCCCGGGTGCTAGCATCCACCGTGCTCTTGACGCGCAGGCCGGTGACCCCCGAGTCGTCGCCGAGCACTTCGTCGAGCGTCCTGTTCCACAGGATCGTGACCTTGCCTTCCTTTTCCTTTAGGAAGAGCTTGTCCTGCATGATCTTTTCGGCCTTGAACTTGTCGCGGCGGTGGATCAGCGTGACGTGGCTGGCGATATTGGCGAGGTAGAGCGCTTCCTCGACGGCGGTATTGCCGCCACCGACGACGGCGACCGGCTTGTTGCGGTAAAAGAAGCCGTCACAGGTGGCACAGGCGGACACGCCCTTGCCCTGGAAAGCCTGCTCGGACGGCAGGCCGAGGTACATGGCCGAGGCGCCAGTGGCGATGATCAGTGCATCGCAGGTGTAGGTGCCGGCGTCGCCGATCAGGGTGAAGGGTTTTGCGGTGAGCTGGGTGGTATGGATGTGGTCGAAGAGAATTTCGGTGTCGAAGCGGGTGGCGTGCTTCTCGAAGCGCTGCATCAGTTCGGGACCTTGCACGCCATCAGCATCTGCGGGCCAGTTGTCGACCTCCGTTGTTGTCATCAACTGGCCGCCCTGGGCCATGCCGGTGATCAGGACTGGCTTTAGATTAGCGCGGGCGGCATAAACGGCGGCGGTGTAGCCGGCCGGGCCGGAGCCGAGAATGATGAGGGGGCTGTGGCGAGTCGCTTGGGGCATGTCAGTCTACCTTGTTGTTGAACGGGAAAATTATAGCCTCCCGGCCGTGCCCTGTTTCGGTCCTTGCCGCTGCCATTCTCGCAAAGCGGTTTATAATTCTGCTCTAACTCTATGACTCAGAATGATTTGTGTCGTTTTTGCCGTCGTCGGCAAGGGCGGCGGAGAGGATAAACCATGGCCAAACGGAGTACGCCCAGCCCGATGCCGGACAAGATCGGCGTCCTGCTGCAGGAGTCACGCTGGCTGGGCGTGGGTGCCCTGGCCCTGTTCCTGATCCTGGCCCTGTGGGGTTTTGATGCCCGTGATCCGGGCTGGTCGCACGCTGTCGCCGGGCAGACCCTGCACAATCCGGCGGGCCGGGCCGGTGCCTGGTTAGCTGATTTGCTGCTTTATGTTTTTGGGCTGTCGGCCTGGTGGTGGGTGTTGTTGCTCGGCATGTTCGTCTGGTGGGGGTATCGTCGTTTCGAAGGCGGCGAGGCGGTTTTGCCCCCCTTGTTGCTGGCCTTGCCCGGCTTTGCTGCCTTGCTGCTGGCCAGCACAGCGCTGGAAACCCTGCGCTTTTACAGTCTACAGGCAGCGTTGCCGTTAGCGCCCGGCGGCTTGCTGGGACTTCTGCTTAGTGCCTGGCTGGCTGAACTCCTGGGTTTTACGGGGGCCACCTTGTTGTTGCTGGCCTTGATGGCCGCTGGCTGGAGCGCGTTTTCCGGCATGTCCTGGCTGTGGGCTTTTGAAAAAATGGGGTTGCTGCTGGAAGGCCTCGCCGGATTTTTCTACGGTCGCGTTGATGCCTGGCGGGACCGGCAGATTGGCAAGGAAGTGGCGCAGCAACGTGAGGTGGTCGTCGAGGAAGAAAAGCGGCGGGTTGAACTGCATGAGCCGCTGATTATTGAACCGGCAGTTTCTGAAGTGCCAGTGTCGAAAAAGGCAGAGGCGCGTATCGAACGTGAAAAGCAGGTGGCGCTTTTCCCCGAGGTCATCGTCGGCGGCACGCTGCCGCCGTTGCACCTGCTCGACCCGGCGCCGCCGGCGACCGAGACAGTCAGCCCGGAAACCCTGGAATACACCTCTCGCCTGATCGAGCGCAAGCTTGCCGACTTCGGTGTCCAGGTCAAGGTGCTGGCCGCCATGCCCGGCCCGGTCATCACCCGCTACGAAATCGAACCGGCGGTTGGCGTCAAGGGCGCCCAGATCGTCAACCTGGCGCGCGACCTGGCGCGGGCGCTGGCCATGGTGTCGATCCGCGTCGTCGAAACCGTGCCCGGCAAATCGTGCATGGCGCTCGAACTGCCCAACCCGAAGCGGCAGATGGTCAAGCTGTCCGAGATCATCTCCAGCAAGCCCTACAACGACATGAGCAGCCCGCTGACGGTTTGCCTGGGCAAGGATATCGGCGGCCAGTCGGTGGTCGCCGACCTGGCCAAGACGCCCCACCTGCTGGTCGCCGGTACCACTGGTTCGGGCAAGTCGGTCGGGGTTAATGCGATGATCCTGTCGATGCTGTACAAGTCCGAGCCGGAAAATGTCCGCCTGATCATGGTCGACCCCAAGATGCTCGAACTTTCCATCTACGAGGGCATCCCGCACCTGCTGGCGCCGGTCGTCACCGACATGAAGCAGGCCGCCAACGCGCTGCACTGGTGCGTCACCGAGATGGAGAAGCGCTACAAGCTGATGTCGGCGATGGGCGTGCGCAATATTGCTGGCCTCAACACCAAAATTCGTGATGCCGAGAAGCGCGGCGAACACATCCCGAACCCGCTGACGCTGACGCCGGAAGCGCCGGAGCCACTTAAGACCATGCCCTTCATCGTCGTCATCATTGATGAGCTGGCCGACCTGATGATGGTCGTCGGCAAGAAGGTCGAGGAACAGATCGCCCGTCTGGCGCAGAAGGCGCGCGCCTCCGGCATTCACCTGGTGCTGGCGACGCAGCGGCCGTCGGTCGATGTGATCACCGGCCTGATCAAGGCCAATATCCCGACCCGGCTGTCCTTCCAGGTTTCCAGCAAGATCGACTCGCGCACCATCCTCGACCAGATGGGCGCCGAAGCGCTGCTTGGCATGGGCGACATGCTTTACCTGGCGCCCGGCACTGGCTACCCGACCCGCATCCATGGTGCTTTTGTCTCGGATGACGAAGTGCACCGCGTCGTTGAGCACCTGAAAGCGACTGGTGCACCGGAATACGTCGAGGATATCCTCAGCGGCGCTGGGGGCGATGATGAGGGCGGTGAAGCCGGCGAGGGTGGGCCGGGCGATGCCGAGAGTGATCCGCTCTACGATCAGGCCGTCGACATCGTGCTGAAGAACCAGCGCGCTTCGATTTCGCTGGTCCAGCGCCACCTCCGCATTGGTTACAACCGCTCGGCACGGCTGATCGAAGCGATGGAAAATGCCGGCCTGGTATCGTCCATGGACGGCCGTGGCGGTCGTGAAGTGCTGATGAAAAAGCCCGCTGCCGAATGAAGCGCTTACACCTTGCAACAGCAGCGCCCCGGGGCCTGCGTTACCCTGCCACCATGAAAATTGCCCAAAAACTTCTGTCGACCGCAATACTCCTGCTGCTGCCGGCTTTTTCCCACGCTGGCGCCATTGAGCAATTGCGTAGCTTTCTCAATGACACGCGCAGCTACCAGGCCGATTTTGAGCAGTCGGTGACCGCTCGCCATGGTCGGCAGCCGCAACACTCCTCCGGCACCGTCGCCATCCTGCGCCCGGGCAAGTTGCGTTGGGAAATCCGCAAGCCTTACCCGCAACTGGTCGTGGGTGACGGCGAAAAAATCTGGATTCACGACCCGGAGTTGCAGCAAGTCACCGTCCGCAAAGCCGGGCAGGCCATTGGCGGTTCACCGGCTGCACTGCTTGCCGGCAGCAATGAGCTGGAAAAGAGCTTTAACTTGCAGGAAGCCGGTCAGCGCGATGGCTTGCATTGGGTCGAGGCCACCCCCAAAAATCAGGACAGCGGTTTTGAAAAAATCCGTATCGGCCTGCAAGGTAAGGACATGAAGGTGATGGAACTGTTCGATAACTTCGGCCAGACCACGCATATCCGGCTGCAGCGCAACGAGCGCAACCCCACGTTGCCCGCCACGCTGTTCCGCTTTACCCCGCCGCCTGGCAGCGATGTGATCGGGCCATGAGGCGGTTTGAGCGTGTTACTTGTCGTTGAGATGCTGCTCGACTTTCTCCAGCATCGAGACAATCAGCGCATCGTCGTTGCGCGCCCAGAAAATTTCCTGATCCGTCCCCATCCAGTAATCCCGGGTATGAAAAGTGAACTCCATTTGATCGCCGGTGACTGGCCACTCAGTCAAATACGAGGTTTCCTTTGGGGCGGTCAGGTTTTGATAAAAAAGAACCATCACACAACGTACCCCGGGGGCTGTGTAAAAGCGGGCGAATTGTTGCAATTTTTCCCGCAGTCGTGGGAGATCCGAGCGCTCTGTCCAACGGTGGTGATAGAGGAAAACAACACTTTCCTGGCCACGGATTTTTAACAGCCGATCAATTTTTCGCTGGAAACTGGCCCGGTCGTCTGCAGAACCGAGCGGGTCATGGTGGCTGAACTCGAAACCCGCACTGCACGAGGCATCAAAAATCGGGGCACATTGATAGTGCGTTGACCTGACCACCCCCTGACCAAAGGCTTCGCCGCGCACTAAGTAAGCCGGAGAAATCAGGTTTTTGTAATTCTCCGACTCAAGCGCCAAGGCGTAGTCGATATTGGTCCGGCCATTAGAGTAAGGGGAGCTGAAAATTTTCTTGCCATGACGGCGCAGGATGTCATCAGGCAGGCAGTTTTCACCCAGTGACAGCCAGACCGCTTTGTGGCGGAGAGACTGCAGTTGCTGCCGTATCCTGTTGATCAGGTGCTTAACTTTTATATTCAAAATCAATACCTTTGCTGAGTGGTTACTGATTTTGTAGTGCGGCTTTGGGATTGTCAATTGGCCCTGATCGGCTTCAAATTTTTCCATAGCGCCATCAACCAGGCACCATGCGGCTGAATTTGCAGCACCATTGAAAAATGCAATACTCTCCGGCCAATTCGGTACCGTTCAAAGGAATGAGCGCCGATAAATTCATGAACCTTTTGCGTGGCTGAGCTTTGAGCGATTTATTTTCCAAAATTGACGTCGACCGTTCTGCCCCGCTGGCCGAGCAACTCCGCCCGCAAACGCCGGATGCAGTGATCGGCCAGCAACATCTGCTCGGGCCGGGCAAGCCGCTGCGTCTGGCCTTTGCCTCCGGGCAGCCGCATTCGATGATCCTGTGGGGGCCGCCGGGCGTCGGCAAGACGACGCTGGCGCGAATGATGGCGACGCAGTTTCAATGCGAATTCATCGCGTTGTCGGCGGTATTTTCCGGGATTAAGGAAGTCCGTGAGGCGGTGGCGCAGGCCGAGATGTGGAAGGCGCAGGGGCGGCGGACGATCTTGTTTGTCGACGAAATCCATCGGTTTAATAAGGCGCAGCAGGACGGTTTTTTGCCTTTTGTTGAAAGCGGGCTGCTGACTTTTATTGGTGCGACGACGGAAAACCCGTCTTTTGAGCTGAATTCGGCGCTGTTGTCGCGCGCGTCGGTCTATGTGCTGAAGTCGCTCGACGAGGCCGAGATGGGGCAGCTTTTTGACCGCGCCAGCGCCCGGGAACTGGCTGATCTGACGTTTTCCGGTGAGGCCAGGACGCGCCTGATCGGCCTGGCTGATGGGGATGCCCGGCGCTTGCTGAACTTGCTTGAGCAAGTTCGCACCGCGGCGCAGACGGCACGGCTTGTCGCGGTCGACGGTGCCTTTATTGAAAAAACCATGGCGCAGAGCCTGCGCCGTTTCGACAAGGGCGGCGATGCCTTTTACGACCAGATTTCGGCGTTGCATAAATCGGTGCGCGGCTCTAACCCGGACGGCGCGCTTTACTGGCTGAGCCGCATGCTGGACGGCGGCGCCGATCCACGCTACCTGGCGCGGCGCATCATCCGGATGGCCTGGGAAGACATCGGGCTGGCCGATCCGCGGGCGATGCAGATTGCCAACGACGCGGCCGCAACCTACGAGCGGCTCGGCTCGCCCGAGGGCGAGTTGGCGCTCGGCCAGGCGGTGATTTATCTGGCCGTTGCCGCCAAGTCGAATGCCGGTTACAACGCCTACAACGCCGCGCGCGCCTTCGTGAAGCAGGATGGTTCGCGGCCGGTGCCCAATCATTTGCGCAATGCACCGACCAAGCTGATGAAAGAACTCGGTCACGGCAAGGCTTACCGCTACGCGCATGACGAGCCGGAAGCCTACGCCGCCGGTGAGCACTATCTGCCAGATGGCTTGCCGGCCCCCGGTTGGTACGAACCGACACCGCGTGGCCTGGAGGGTCAGATTGGCCAGAAACTCGCCCATTTGCAGGAACTGGACCGCTTGGCCGGCAAAAAGCCATAGCTTGTCCGTTGTTACGGTCGACCGGGTGAGGGGCTTATTTTTCCAGCGGCTTGATGTTGCGGCCCATCCATTTCAGCATGTCTACCCACATGGCGCGTTGATCACGGGCGCTGGGCATGGTGCCGGCGCTGGGGAGTTCGATGGTGACCACCGGGATTTTTTTGTGCAAGCCGCCGTAATTGCCGAGTGAGCCGGGATAAACGCCCAGCCGGTTGAGCGATAAGCGGCCGAAACGCAGTGGCTGGGTGGCTGGGCCATCGTAATCGAGCAGGTTGTACGGGGCGTGAATGCTGATGATGACGTCTGGTTTGAAGTGGCTGATCTGCGCTTGCAGCCAGCGTGTTTCAACTTCCGAGCTGGCTTCCTGGCCCGGGTTGCGCCGTGGGTCGCGCCGGGTGCGTTCGACCCAGTATGTCTGGGCGTTGGCCGACCAGTCCGGGGTGGGGAAATTGCGATTGAGGTCGACCCCGCGGCCATTGGTCCGCGTTGACGGGCGATTGAACAGGCCGTCTGGATTGGCCAGCGGAATGACGTGCCAGTGGTAGTTTTTGGCACTCCCTTCATCAATCCAGTCCAGCCAGCGGAAAACGATGGAAATCGAGGTCAGTTCGTCGCCGTGGATGCCACCGATGATCAGGACCCGGTTGGGCCGTGGCGATTTGCTACCCGCTTTGGCGGCGGCCCGGTCGAGGTAGGCCAGAGGGCGGTCGCCGTGACTGCTCTGGTCCGCCAGGAAACCCTGCTGGCGGCAATGGTCGGCATTGACGCTGCGCAAACGCTTGCCCAGATCGGCACACCAGGCGCTGATCCGGGTCTCTGGCGATGGGCGCTGGGTTTCGGCATGGGCTAGATTCAGGGTCAAACTCAGGCCGAGCAGGCTACCGAGCAGGGCTAGGTGGCGCAAGCGTGCTGCGAAAAGTGTCATTTGTCATGGGTAGGGTGAGGCAAGGGGCAACATTCTACGCCCCCCGGCGGCTTGTCTCCAGCGTGGCGGACCTTGGCCTCGCGTATAATTTCGACCTCCCCGCCGCCGCGTTTTTGTTGATCTGACGCGGTCGACCGCAAGAAAACAGGAAAAATCATGCTCGATATTCAACAGCTCCGTACTCAACTTGATACCGTCGCCGATGGCTTGGCCAAGCGCGGCAAGCCGATCGACTTCTCTGAATTCAAGACGCTGGAAGCCGAACGCAAGACTTTGCAGACGCGCACCCAGGAATTGCAGGCGCAGCGCAACAGTCTGTCCAAGCAGATCGGTATGTTGAAGGGGCAGGGCAAGGATGCCAGCGAGGTGATGGCGCAGGTGGGCACCTTGGGCGATGAGCTCAAAGCATCGGAGGTTCGCCTGGCCGAATTGCTGGAGCAATTCAACGCCATCCTGGCTGCTTTGCCCAATCTGCCGGCGGATGACGTGCCGGTTGGCGAGGACGAGGCAGGCAATGTCGAGATCAAGCGCTGGGGCACGCCGCGCGTTTTCGATTTTCCGGTCAAGGACCACACCGATGTTGGTGAAGCGCTCGGTCAGCTGGATTTTGCCACTGCGGCCAAAATCGCCGGCTCACGCTTTTCGCTGCTCAAGGGGGGGCTGGCCCGGATGCATCGGGCGCTCGCCCAGTTCATGCTCGACACGCACGCGGTCGACCATGGGTATACCGAACTTTATGCGCCGTATCTGGTGAATGCCGCCAGTCTGCAAGGCACCGGCCAGTTGCCAAAATTCGAGGAAGATTTGTTCAAGGTGTTACGTGGTGAGCAAGATCCGCTGTATTTGATCCCGACCGCTGAAGTGCCGGTGACCAACATCGTGCGCGATGAGATTCTGGCCGCCGAAGCGCTGCCGCTCAAATTCGTCTGCCATACGCCGTGCTTCCGTTCCGAGGCCGGTTCGGGCGGGCGTGACGTGCGTGGCATGATCCGCCAGCATCAGTTCGACAAGGTCGAGTTGGTGCAAATTGTTCATCCTGAACAGTCGACCGTGGCGCATGAAGAATTGACCCGTCAGGCCGAAGTGATTCTGGAAAAGCTGGCGCTGCCCTACCGTCGCGTTCTGCTGTGCACCGGCGACATGGGTTTCTCGGCGGCCAAGACCTACGATCTGGAAGTCTGGCTGCCGGCGCAAAATACCTATCGCGAAATTTCGTCCTGTTCCAATTTCGCTGCCTTCCAGGCGCGTCGCATGCAGGCGCGTTTCCGCAACGACAAGAACAAGCCAGAGCTCTGCCATACGCTCAATGGCTCCGGCTTGGCTGTTGGCCGCACGCTGGTGGCGATTCTTGAAAACTATCAGCAAGCCGATGGCAGCGTCACCGTGCCAAGCGTGTTGCGCCCTTACATGGGCGGCCTGGAGAGCCTGCAGCCGCTTTAAGCGGTCTGACTTAGCGGGGCGGGCGCTGGCCCGCCGTTTTCTTGACTGGCGTTTTGCCGGTTGCCCGCTTGGGACTTGGGGTGGCGCGCTGTGCCACCAGCAGCGGTGCTTCATGCCGGGTCAGGATGTCGTGGTAGCTGCGAATATTTTCGACCAGAATCACCGCTTCGCCACCGCGCGCCCGGCCAGAACGCATGCGCTGGTAGTACTCCGGTTTGGCCAGTAAGGGCAGGATCCGCTTCATGTCATACCAGGCATCGGGGTCCGCCTTGAGCTGGCGGGCCAGACTGCGGCCGGTGCTGAGGTGGCCCGGGCCAAGGTTGTAACCGGCCAGCGCCAGCCAGGTACGGTCGGGTTCGTGAACCTCGGCTGGCAACATGTCGCGCAGCATGTCCAGATAACGCGCGCCGGCCAAAATACTTTCCTTGGCATCGAGCCGATTGCTGACCTCAAGCCGGTCAGCCGTTTCAGCAGTTAACATCATGATGCCGCGCACGCCGGTCGGGCTGGTGGCATCGCTTTTCCAATGAGATTCCTGATAGGCCAGCGCAGCTAGCAGCCGCCAATCGAGGCCGGTCAGCCGTTCGGCTGCCTGAAAGTGCGGGCGTAACTTGGGCAAGGTGGTTTCGATCTCGCCGAGAAAGGCTTCAATATCGCCCTGCTTGAGGCGGCGGACATGGCCAAAATAACGTTCCTCCAGGCGGGCCAGGGTACCGTCCTGCTGGACGCGCAGAATGAAGGCATCGACCCGGGCCTGCAATTCGGGATTGGGGCTGGGGCCGAGCAGCCAGACGATGGGCGCATCGTCGCCCAGGGGCAGGGTGGTGCGCAGGGTAGGAACGAACTGGTTGGCCAATTCCTCCATCTGGCTGTCCATGGCGACGAACTCGATTCGTCGTTCGCCAAGGGCTTCGAGCAAATCCAGCATGTCGCCCTGAGGGGCTTCAATGATCTGTAGCCCCGGCAAGGTGGCCGCCAGACGGTGCAGCGTGGCCGCCTGGCGCGAGCCGGCCAGGGCATGAACCGTCTTGCCAGCCAGTTGGGCCAGCCGGTTCAATGGCAGTGAAGCTTCGTGCTGGGCCAGGACATCGTGCGACATGAACACGGGTGGGCTGGCCTCGATGCCGCCAGTCGGCTGCGGGGACAGCCAGGCGGCGGCGAGGTGATAGTCGTAGCCGCGCAGTCGGTTGGCCAACTCGCCAGGCGGCGCAACGAGGTACTTCACTTCGACGCCCAGTTCCTGGGCAAAGGTTTCGGTCAGGTCGTATTCCAGGCCGCTGATGGTCCCGTTGTCGTCGGTGGCATAGGTGAGCGGGCCAGGGCGGGTCAGTACCTGCAATTCCTGTTTGCCTGGGGTCGGAAAAGGCAATGGCAAACGCCAGCCGTCCTTGCAGCTGACCAGTAAGCAGATCACGAAAAGAAGCAAAAGCCTTTTAAATGAAAACATTTCCTGTGCTATTATCTCGCCCGCTGCGGAGAGGTGGCAGAGTGGTCGAATGTACCTGATTCGAAATCAGGCGTACTGCAAGGTACCGAGGGTTCGAATCCCTCCCTCTCCGCCAGCACCCAAACAAGCCCGTGATTGCAGCGGGCTTTTTTTCGTCCGGTGGTTTTCCAACCGCTGGCAGGGGGGGGCCGCCGATGTCCTTTCGTCGAATTTTCCTGAGGTTACTCGCCATGTCTGTCAGTCTTGCGATGACCCGTCCCGTCATGCCCCAGCAGGATGTTTTTGGCTTGTTGCCGGCTGCGCATTTTACGGTGACAGGCGGCAATTGTCTCGAGTGTCGCCTCCTGCCACAGGCGGCTTGGTACTTTCGCCAGGAAGTGATTGCTGTGCCGAAAGAAGATGTTCCGCTGGCGGCTTACGCCCCTCGCTTGTCTTTGGATGAGGATGTGGCTACCTGGGCTGCGGCCACGCCGGTGGGCAGCCGGTTGGAGGCACCGCAACTGGTCTGGTTGGCGGCGCCGGATGTCGTATCGGCTGCCCGTCTTGATGTCATGGCACAGCGTCTCTGGACCGATACGCTGTCGCAGGCAGTCCAGTGGGTTGATCGCCTGCCGCTCAACGGGGCCTGGCTGAATGAGCGGACGGCGGCCTTCTTTGACGGTCGACCCGTCAAATTGCGCGGTTTTCAGACGGCGGCGGCGTTCACTGTGCGCACGCTGTGGCCGCGCGATTTTCGTTTGCCGCAGCAGCCTGAACGTAAAACACTGGCCGCCCAGCCAGCGGCTTTTCGCGCCTGGGTGCGGGCGTTGCCCCAGGGAGGGGCGATGGCGCCGTTTTCGGTCGAGTCGATCTGGCAAGCACCGGCTGCCCGACCCTGGCAGCCTGGCCAGGCGGTGCTGGGTTTGATGCTGAATGGGGCTCAGGGTGACGACGACGAGGCGCACGGCGGGCATTTTGCGGTCATGAGCGGCCGAATCGGGGTGGATGGGGCGATCGACCAGTGGCTGGTTTACAACTTTTATACCCTGGACGCGGTGAGCGAGAAGGGCATCCTGGCCGCGCCGGTGCCACTCGATAATTATCTGGCCGATCTCAACGCCGGCCAGGCCTGGTACCGGCCATCCTGGCTGCTGATGGCGACCTTGCGTGATGAGCGAACGGCGGCGCAGGTGCATTCGGCTTTCGCCCGTGTTTTCAATCAGTTTTATCGTCATCAGTTCGCTTACCAGCATGCGCGGGCCAATTGTGCCGGGATCAGCGTGCGGACTTTGCGCCAGATGGGTTGGCAGGTGCCGGTCAGCGGGCCGGAAAACTGGTGGCAGGCGGTGGCTGGCCTGCCTCTGGTGGCGGTGCGCGAAGCCAGTCTGGCGCGGGGCAAGGCCGTGTTTGATTATCTGACTGAGGATGGCAGCGTGCTCTATCCAGCTGTCGCTTTCGAGCAGATCGGTGCCGACCTGCTGCGCCTGTTGTCTGGCGAACGGGCACCGGGTAGCGAATTCGAACGTGCGCTGGCTCAGGATATTGATCGCCTCCTGCTGGCCCGGGTGCCTCAACTGCCGTCCAGCCGGGCTTGGGGGCACTGGCCGATTACGTCAAGCGCCGAGTACCTGGCCCGCATTCCGGCCGATCCGGCGCAGCGGCAGATCATTCCCGTGCCGCCCCGGCCTTTCCCCGAAGAATTGCGCGATCCGCAGACGCCGGCCGAGCCGCCCTTGCGCTCCGATTACGCGCTGGCCGGCTACGCCATCGCCCTAATCGGCGGATTATGGTTGATCCTGCGCCGTCTCTTGGCATAATCGGTCCAATGCTTGCCTACATTCTTCGCCGCCTGTTCTACGCCCTGCCGATTCTGATCGGTGTCAATCTACTGACGTTTGCACTGTTCTTCATCGTCAACACGCCGGACGACATGGCGCGCATGCAGTTGGGGGTCAAGCGGGTGACGCCGGAAGCGATTGCCCACTGGAAAGCGGAGCGTGGTTACGATAAGCCGCTGTTCATCAATTTGGCCGCTAGCGGCCTGTCGACCGTGACCAACACCATTTTTTTCGATAAATCGGCCCGCATGTTTGTCGGCGACTTTGGCCGGGCCGAAAATGGCCGCGACATCGCCCGCGAAATCGGCGCCCGCATGGGGCCATCGCTGGCCATTGCCTTGCCGACGTTCATGCTGGGTTTGTTCGTGACCGTCAGTTTTGCTTTATTGCTGGCTTTCTTTCGCGCCACCGCGCTCGACGTCTGGGGCGTCGTCCTGTGTGTGGCGATGATGTCGATTTCAGGTCTGTTCTACATCATCGGCGGACAGTATCTGATCGCCAAGGTGTGGAAGCTGGTGCCGATTTCCGGCTTTGGTGACGGCCTGGATGCCTGGCGCTTTCTGGTGTTGCCGGTGTTCATTGGCGTCATTTCCGGCATCGGTTCGTCAACGCGCTGGTATCGCACCATTTTTCTTGAGGAGGTCAGCAAGGATTACGTCCGCACGGCCCGCGCCAAGGGCTTGCCGGAAACGCTGGTTTTCTTCCGCCACATCTTGCGCAATGCCATGATCCCCATCTTGACCGGCGTGGTCGTGGTCATTCCGCTGTTATTCATGGGCTCACTGCTGACCGAATCTTTTTTCGGCATCCCAGGCCTCGGTAGTTACACCATCGATGCGATCAATGCGCAGGATTTTGCGGTTGTCCGCGCCATGGTATTCATTGGTGCCGTGCTCTACATCATCGGACTGATCCTGACCGATCTTTCCTATACGCTGGTTGATCCACGGATACGTTTCTCATGAACGGCTGGCAACTGGTCATTCTGTGGTCGGATGGGCTGGTTTGGCTGCTCTTGGCGGCCGGCCTGGCGCTGGGGGGGCTGATCGCCCGTTCGCCGCCTTTGCGAGTGGCCTGGCAGCGGGTTGGTGCTAACCGTATCGGCATGGCCTCGGCCACCGTGCTGCTGGCCTTCGTCGGCATCGGCTTGCTTGACTCGCTGCATTACCGGGTGGCGCTCGATGGCAAGCCAGGGGAGCCGGTCCGTTACGCCATCGAGGTTTTGTCGGTGCTCGATGCCCTGGCCACGCCCTTGCGGACCCGGAATGAAAAAACCTATTCAGCGCCGTTGGCCAGCCGTCTCTATGCCAAGGAGACCCTGGATCAACCAGGGGGCGGTGCACAGCGCGATTACCCGCGCCTCAAACACGGTGGTCTGCATCTGGGTGAGCGGGAGAATGAACGCTTGGCCGATATTGCTTTCACCACCTTCCGGGCCGTCGTCCTGGCCTTTTTGGGCTGGTTGGCCGTGGTGGCTGTCGTCGCGTCCACGGTCAACGGCGCAGGCTGGCGAAAAATCTGGCGCGGCGAAACCGCTTTTGCCTGGAGTGCTGTGCTGGCGACGCTGGGGGTATTGCTGCTGGTCGCCGTGCCGGTGTTCTCGCTGTCCGGCCAGTACCATGTCTTCGGCACCGACAAAGTTGGCCAGGACGTGCTGTACCAAATCCTCAAGAGTGTGCGCACGGCGCTGATCATCGGCTTGGTGACGACTCTGGTCATGTTGCCGCTGGCCGTGCTGCTCGGCATCGTCGCCGGTTATTTCCGGGGCTGGGTCGATGATGTCATCCAGTATGTCTATACCGTGCTCAACTCGATTCCCGGCGTGCTGCTGATCGCCGCTGCTGTCCTGATGATGCAGGTGGTGATCGACACGCATCCCGCGTGGTTTGCCACGGCCGCCGAGCGGGCCGACCTGCGTTTGCTGGCCTTGTGTTTCATTCTCGGCATTACCAGTTGGACGGGTTTGTGTCGGCTGCTGCGCGGTGAGACGCTGAAACTACGTGAGTTGGAGTACATCCAGGCGGCACAGGCTTTTGGCGTGTCGAGCACACGCATCATCGGTCGCCATATCCTGCCCAACCTGATGCATATCGTCATTATTGCCCTGGTCATGGACTTTTCCGGGCTGGTGCTGGCTGAAGCGGTGCTGTCCTACGTCGGCATCGGTGTCGATCCGACGATGACCAGCTTTGGCACGATGATCAACAATGCACGAATGGAACTCGGTCGCGAGCCCGTCGTCTGGTGGTCGCTGGCGGCGGCCTTCTCCGCCATGTTCATTCTTGTGCTTGCCGCCAACCTGTTCGCCGATGCCATCCGCGACGCCTTTGACCCGAGGGCTGCTTGATGCTCGAAGTTCACGATCTTCGCCTGGGTTTTACCGCCGGCCCGCAAACTTTGTTGGCGGTCGACGGTATTTCCTTCGCCATTTCCCGCGGTGAGACCTTCGCCCTGCTCGGCGAATCCGGCTGCGGCAAATCGGCCACTGCGCAGGGCTTGATGCGCCTGTTGCCGGCGGCCGGACGCCTTGTCGGCGGCAGCATTCGGTTGGATGGCGAGGAACTGCTCGCCCTGTCCGAAGCGCAGATGCGGGCTTATCGCGGTGGGCGGATGGCGATGATCTTTCAGGAGCCGGCAACCAGCCTGAACCCCGTGCTGACCGTTGGCCGGCAGATCGCCGAGGTGCTGCAGCAGCATCAGGCGCTGTCTGGCCCTGCCGCAAGCGCGCGCATGGTCGATTTGCTGCGCCAGGTGGGGATTGCCGATCCCGAACGGCGGCTGGACGAATATCCTTTTCAGTTGTCTGGCGGCATGAAGCAGCGGGTGATGATCGCCATCGCCCTGGCTGGCGAGCCAGACTTGCTGATTGCCGACGAACCGACGACGGCTCTGGATGTCACCGTCCAGGCGCAAATTCTCGATTTATTGGCCCAATTGCAGGTCGACCGTGGCATGGGCATGTTGTTGATCACGCACGACCTCGGTGTCGTCGCCCGCATGGCGCAGCGGATTGGCGTCATGTACGCGGGCGAACTGGTCGAGGTGGCGAGTCGTGAGGATTTCTTCGCTCAGCCGCGCCATCCTTATACCCAGGCGCTTTTTGCGGCGCTGCCCGATGTGGCGCGGCGCGGCATGGCATTGGCGACGATTCCCGGCCAGGTGCCCGCCTTGGCAGCGATGCCGGCGGGTTGCCGCTTTGCCGAGCGTTGTCCGCAGGTCATGGCCGTCTGTCGGGCCGAGGCGCCGGCCTGGCGTGAGGTGACGGCTGGCCATGTCGTGCGCTGCCATTGGCAGGGGGCGGCGGCCATGCCGATGCAGACGGGCGATGCGGATGAAACGGAATCAGCCGTCAAGCCGCCTTATCTTGCGGTCGACGGGCTGAAAGTGCACTTTCCGATTCGCCAGGGGTTCTGGCAACGGACGGTCGGCCATGTTCGCGCGGTCGACGGGGTTTCGTTGCGCATTTCGCCGGGACGGACGCTGGCGCTGGTCGGTGAATCCGGTTGCGGCAAGACCACGGTGGGGAAGGCCGTGCTGCAATTGATCAAACCGACGGCGGGACAGGTACGCCTGGCCGGGCAGCCGCTTGAGGCCTTGCAGGGTGCCGCCCTGCGCAAGGCACGGCGACCGCTGCAGATGATTTTCCAGGACCCCTTTGCCTCGCTGAACCCGCGTTTGCGCATCGGCGAAATTATTCTTGAAGGCATGCGGGTTGATGCTCGGGGCAAAGGAAATGAAACGGCGGCGGCACTGACCCGCCTGCTGGTGCAAGTCGGCTTGCCGGCCGATACGGTTGACCGGTATCCACACGAATTTTCCGGTGGTCAACGGCAGCGGATTGCTATTGCCCGTGCGCTGGCGGTGCAGCCGGCCTTGTTGATCTGCGATGAGCCGACCTCGGCGCTGGATGTCTCGGTGCAGGCGCAGATTCTCAATTTGCTCAAGCAATTGCAGGCCGATCTGGGGGTGGCCTACCTGTTCATCACCCATAACTTTGCCGTGGTCGATTATCTGGCACACGACATCGCTGTCATGTATCTCGGGCGGATTGTCGAACAGGGGCGGGCCGACGAGGTACTGAGCCGGCCGGCGCATCCCTACACGCAGGCCTTGTTGTCGGCGGTGCCGGCACCGCGGCTGGCGCTAGCTCGCCAGCGCATCCGTTTGCCGGGAGAAACGCCGTCACCGGCCCGGCCGCCCAGTGGCTGTCACTTTCACCCGCGTTGCCCGCAGGCCAGTGAGCGTTGCCGGCAGGATTACCCGAGCGGGACTGCACGCTCGGCAACGCACACGGTCAACTGCCACTTTCCACTATGAACGCTTTTTGGGTTTGGCCGGTGCAGGCTTCTTGGCCGGAGTCTTTTTGGCGCTGACCGCTTTCGGCGTGGCCGAGCGTGGTTTGATGGCACTGGTTTTCTTCTGGCTGCCTCCCTGGCTCGCCCGACCTTTTCTGAGCGCGCGGGGTTCGGGCTGAACGATGGCGGGCAAGGCGTCAACCGCCAGCAGACCTTTCAGACTGTCGCCATCGCCGCCGCCCGGGACCAGTAACTTGGAGCCGGCCGCCAGGCGGACATTACCCGGCAGGCTGTTGGCACGAATCAATTCGGCCGTGCTCACACCAAACCGACTGGCAATCTGGTCGGCCCGTTCCGGTGCATGCACGGTATAGGCTTGCCATTGGGTCAGCGGCGCGGTGTGCTGGCGCAAATTGGTATTGAAGGTTTCCATCTTGTCGGCTGGCAGAACCAGCGACGTTTCCGGCTTCATGATCGGCCGATTGTGCGCCGGGTTGAGGCGCTGGAATTCTTCCAGGCTGATGTTGGCTAGCCGCGCTGCCGTGGCCACATCCATCGGCCGCCGCGTTTCGTAGGTGGTGAAATAAGGTTCGTTGGCTAAATCCGGGAGTCCGAGGCGACTGAGCAGTAATGGATTGCCCAGGATGTTCTTCAGGGCTTGCAGCTTGGGGACGTAGTGCCGCGTTTCGTTTGGCATTTTCAGATTGGGGTAATCGGTCGGCAGGCCGCGTGCTTCGTTTTTCTCGATCGCCCGTTTGACCGCGCCCTCACCCCAGTTGTATGAGGCCAGCGCCAGATGCCAGTCACCGTGCATTTCGTAAATGGTTTGCAGGTAATCGAGCGCGGCATTGGTTGATGCGACGACATCTCGCCGCTCGTCACGCCACCAGTTCTGTTCCAGATTGAAGCGCTTGCCGGTGGCCGGAATGAATTGCCACAGCCCGGAGGCATGGGCACGTGAATAGGCCATTGGGTTGAATGAGCTCTCGACCATCGGCAGCAGGGCCAGTTCGGTCGGCATGCCGCGCATTTCCAGCTCATCAACGATGTAGCGCAGATAGGGGCGACTGCGTTCGATCATGCGACGCAGGCCTTCGGGACGATTTTGATACCACTGCTGATAGTGCAGGACCAGATCGTCGTTCAGGTTGATCATCCCGAAGCCGTTGCGAATCCGTTCCCACAAGCTATCAGGCGAGATCGTCAGGTCGATGGTACTGGCAACTTCCAGCGTCGGCGGCAGCTCGTGGATGCTCAAGCCATTGCCATTGAGGGTGTCATCGGCATGGGCGGCGAGGGGGCACAGTAAAATGCTCAGGGCGAGTAGCAAGCCCTGGCGCAACGGGAATCGATAGCGGCGCACCTCAAGTGGCATCGTCGTTCCAGCAGGGGATGCACTTTGTAATAGTGGGGAGGATGCCAAATTCGGGCTGTATTTGCTGAGTCATTAAACCGATCCCGAAACAATCGCCCGTAGCCAGCGGCAAAAAAAAACCGCCACCAGGCGGTTTTTTTACAACGAGTTGGCGGAGTGGACGGGACTCGAACCCGCGACCCCCGGCGTGACAGGCCGGTATTCTAACCAACTGAACTACCACTCCGCATAAACCTTTACTACAAAAACCTTGGCGTCCCCATGGGGAGTCGAACCCCAGTTACCGCCGTGAAAGGGCGGTGTCCTAGGCCTCTAGACGATGGGGACCCGGACTTGAATCTACATCTTTCGGTTCGGCGCCTGGTGGAGGTACGCGGGATCGAACCGCGGACCTCTTGCATGCCATGCAAGCGCTCTCCCAGCTGAGCTATACCCCCATTTGAGAGACAGCCGAACCATACTACTCAATCAATTGGCGGAGTGGACGGGGCTCGAACCCGCGACCCCCGGCGTGACAGGCCGGTATTCTAACCAACTGAACTACCACTCCGCAAAACTTTTACAACTAAAACCTTGGCGTCCCCATGGGGATTCGAACCCCAGTTACCGCCGTGAAAGGGCGGTGTCCTAGGCCTCTAGACGATGGGGACCCGGACTATCTTCTCTCGAGCTTGGTGGAGGTACGCGGGATCGAACCGCGGACCTCTTGCATGCCATGCAAGCGCTCTCCCAGCTGAGCTATACCCCCGCTTCGAAAGAAGGCCGCATTATAGAGAGCGTTTTTTGGCTTGTAAAGAAGATTCTCCGTTTTTTAAGCTATTTTTTGCAAAGCGACCAAAACACGTTGGCGGCCTAGTAGTTCGATGACCGCATCGACTGAGGGGGTCTGGGTCTGGCCAAGCAAGAGAACGCGCAGCGGCATGGCCAGTTTGGGCATTTTCAGGGCATGTTTGCCGACTATTTCCTTGATCAGCGCGGCAATGGCTGGCTGGGTCCAGTCTACCGTGCTGATGCGGGCTGAAAAATCGGCCAGTGCTGGTCTGATCTCGTCAGTGAGGTGCTGGGCCAGCAATTCGGACGTTGGATTGGCTGGTTGGTAGCAGGCAGTCAGTGCTTCGGTCAGGGTGTTGAGCGTATTGCTGCGGTCGACGTACAGGGCGACGGCTTTTTCCAGGCTGGGGCCAGCATCCGTGTGGATGCCGCGGGCGGCAAGACGTGGTTTGACCCGGGCGGCCAGTTCAGTGGCTGGCAGTTGCTTCATGTAATGCTGGTTTAGCCACAATAGTTTGTCGGTGTTGAATTGCGCAGCCGAGGCGGTGATGTGGTCGAGGTCGAACCATTCGATGAACTGCTGACGGGAAAAGACTTCGTCGTCGCCGTGTGACCAGCCAAGGCGGGCCAGGTAGTTGATGACCGCTTCAGGCAGAAAGCCTTCGTCGTCATACTGCATGACCGAGACTGCGCCGTGGCGCTTGGAGAGCTTGGCGCCGTCGTCGCCGAGAATCATCGACAGGTGGGCATAGGTCGGTACTTCGGCGCCGAGCGCCTGGAGAATGTTGATCTGGCGCGGTGTGTTATTAACGTGATCGTCGCCGCGAATGACGTGGCTGATGCCCATGTCCCAATCATCGACGCAGACGCAGAAGTTATAGGTTGGGGTGCCATCGGCGCGGGCGATGATCAGATCATCGAGTTCGGCATTGGCAATCTCGATACGGCCTTTGACCGCGTCGTTCCAGGCAACGACGCCCTCCTTGGGGTTTTTGAAGCGGATGACCGGGGCCTGGTTGGCGGGTGGGGGCGGCAGGGTCTTGCCGGCTTCCGGGCGCCAGCGGCCGTCGTAACGGGGCTTTTCCTTTTTTGCTTCTTGTTCGGCGCGCAGTGCGTCCAGTTCTTCACGCGTTGTGTAGCAGTGGTAGGCCGTACCGGCAGCCAGCATGTGCTGGATGACTTCCTTGTAGCGATCCATGCGCTGCATTTGATAGAAAGGACCTTCGTCGTGCGTCAGTTCCAGCCAGGTCATGCCATCAAGAATGGCCTGCACGGCTTCGGGCGTGGAGCGCGCGACATCGGTATCTTCAATGCGCAGGATGAACTGACCACCGTGACGGCGGGCGTAGGCCCAGGAGAAGAGCGCCGTACGGGCGCCGCCGATATGCAGAAAACCGGTGGGGCTGGGGGCAAAACGGGTGCGAACAGGCTTCATAGGAATGGATGGACCACAGTGTCGTCGACGAAAAGGCGTTATTCTAGCCGACGGACGATTGACTCGCCGGCTGTCCCATGGTTAAATGCGCGCCTCTCACCGTGGGCGTACAAGCTGCGGGCCGAGAAATATGACTTGCGTCGATAGCTCAGTGGTAGAGCATCGCCTTCACACGGCGGGGGTCGGGGGTTCGAAACCCTCTCGACGCACCAAGTCTCCAAAACAACCCGCTCAGCGTCCGGCTCAGCGGGTTTTTTTGTTTTTTCTGGTGAATCAAAGGAGCCCACATGGCAATTGGCTGGATGACGATACTTTCGAATGTGCCGTGGTCGGACGTCATACGCAATGCGCCGGCGGTGGCTGATGGGGCCAAGAAACTGTGGCAAAAGGTGGGCCGCAAGCCAGCAGTGAGCGTTGCCGATGTCGAGGTGGGTGAGGTTGTGCCGGAAGCCTGGCAGTTGCTGCAGGGGCAGGTCGATGAATTGCGGGGGCAGTTGATCGCTTCCAGCGAAGTGATTCAGGCACTGGCCGAGCAGAATGCACAGTTGATCGCTCGCGTTGAAGCGACCCGCCGCCGCCTTTTTTGGCTGGCGCTCGGCAATGGCTTGGTGGCGCTGCTTGCCCTGACCGCTTATTTGAGATAAATCGATGAAATTACAGCATTTTTCTGTGGGAGAGCGCTTCGAGTACGAAGGCGTGATTTATGTCAAAACCGGGCCGTTGACCGCGTGTGGCGAAACGGGGGGGCAGCGGATGATTCCGCGCCATGCCATGTTGCGGCCGGTTGCTGCGCCGGGTAGTACCGCGGCTCCTGAGACGGTGCCGCCGGCACAGGGACGTGTGCTGCAAGCTTTTGAACAGTTTTATCGTACTTGCGAAATGCTGGTTACGGTCGAGGCCCAAGCCGAACTTCAGGCAGCACGGCAGCGTTTCCTGCAGGAAATTGGCTAATTTTTGCGGTCGACCGCAAAAAGATGAAAAAACCGGGGTTTCGCCCCGGTTTCTCGTGGCACTCAGCCGCCCAGGGTCAGCATCAACTCACCTTGCGCGTTGTGTGGTTTGCTGCGCGGTGAGCGACGACGCTGATAGACGCCCTGGCCATTCATGTCCCAGCCTTGCTGGTTGTCGGCAAGGTAAAACTTGAGGCCTTCGGTGATGACGCGACGCTTCAGTTTCGGATCGAGCAGGGGGAAGGCCAGTTCGATGCGTTTGAAGAAATTGCGGTCCATCCAGTCGGCGCTCGACAGATAGACGTTTTCCTTGCCTTCGGCGTAGAAATAAAAGATGCGGTGGTGTTCGAGGAAGCGGCCGATGATTGAACGGACGCGGATTTTCTCGGACAGGCCGGCGACGCCTGGGCGCAGCATGCAAACGCCGCGGACCAGCAGGTCGATATCGACGCCCGCTTGCGAAGCCTGATATAGGGCGTTAATTACTTCGGGCTCGACCAGCGAATTCATCTTGGCGACGATGCGTGCCTTGCCGCCAGCGCGGGCAATGTCGGCTTCGGCGGCAATCGCCGCGACAATGTTGGGTTGCAGGGTGAAGGGCGCCTGCCATAAGTGCTTGAGGGTGCGCGCTTTGCCCAGACCGGTCAGTTGCTTGAACACTTCGCTGACGTCATGGGTGACTTCTTCGTTGGCGGTCATCAGGCCGAAGTCGGAATAGAGGCGGGCCGTGCGCGGGTGATAGTTGCCGGTGCCGAGGTGGGCGTAGCGCTTGAGGCCGCCTTCCTCGCGGCGGACGATGAGCACCGCCTTGGCATGTACCTTGTAGCCGACCACGCCATACACCACGTGGGCCCCAACTTCTTCCAGCTTGGTGGCCCAGCCGATATTGGCTTCTTCGTCAAAGCGGGCCATCAATTCGACGACGACGGTGACTTCCTTGCCGCTTTGCGCCGCGCGCAGCAGCGCCTGCATCAATACCGAATCGGTGCCGGTACGGTAGATGGTCATCTTGATGGCGACGACGTTGGGGTCCTTGGCGGCCTGGCTGAGCAGGTCAATGACCGGCGTGAACGATTGGTAGGGGTGGTGCAGCAGGATGTCGTTCTTGCGGATGGCGTCGAAAATGCTACCGCTTTTGGGCAGGCCTTTCGGAGTGCCGGGTGTGAAGGCGCGGAATTTCATGTCCGGCCGATCGACCCAGTCCGGCACTTGCATCAGGCGCACCAGATTGACCGGGCCATTGACCCGGTACAAGTCGCTGGCTTGCAGGGCGAACTGGGCGAGCAGGAACTCCGTGATGGCCGGCGAGCAATTGTCGGCCACTTCGAGGCGCACGGCGTTGCCAAAATGACGCTGCGGCAATTCGCCCTGCAGCTTGGTGCGCAGGTTGGTGACTTCTTCCTCATCGACGAACAAGTCAGAGTTGCGGGTGGCGCGGAACTGGTAGCAGCCGATGACCGTCATGCCAGTAAATAGCTCACCGACAAACTCGTGCAGGATGGAGGACAGGAAAACGAAACCGTAGGCGCAGCCGGTCAGTTCTTCCGGCAGTTGGATAACGCGCGGCAGGACGCGCGGCGCCTGGACAATGGCGATGTTCGAACTCCGGCCGAAGGCATCCTTGCCTTCCAATTCGACGGCGAAATTGAGGCTCTTGTTGAGCACGCGCGGGAAAGGATGCGATGGGTCGAGACCGATCGGGGTCAGTACCGGCACCATTTCGCGGTGGAAGTAATTGCGGATCCAGTCGCGCTGTGCGTCGCTCCAGGTCGACCGGCGCATGAAGCGTATTCCCTCCTTGTCCAGCGCTGGCAGGATGACTTCATTGAGGTGCTGGTACTGGTCATGGACGATGGCATGCGCTTCAGCGGCGACCAGTCGGTAGGTTTCCTGAGCTGTCTTGCCATCGGTCGTGGTCCCGGCGGCATGGGCGCGCAACTGTTCTTTCAGGCCGGATACCCGGATCTCGAAAAACTCGTCCATGTTGCTGGATACGATGCACAGAAAGCGCAGGCGTTCGAGCAGTGGCATGCGTTCGTCCTGCGCCTGGGCCAGGACGCGGCGATTGAAACCGAGCAGGCCCAACTCCCGATTCAAATAATTGTCGGCTGGAAAGCGGGGGGTTTTCTCATAGTCGATCATCGTCTGCACTCCAAATGCAATTTCTCAAGTATAGGCCTCAAGCCCCTCATTTTGTTGCGCTAATGTTGCAGGGAGATGACCATTTAGCGCATTCAGCATGATCGCCATCTTGGCGTGGGTTTCGGCCAGTTCAAGTGTGGCCTCGGCGCCGGCGACGATGCCGGCACCGGCTGGCAGGGTGATGTGCGGACCGTTCAGAGAAGCACCGCGCAAGGCGACGTGGATGTCGCAATCACCGTCGCTGGTCAGGTACCCCAAGCCACCGCTGAACCAGGCAGGCCGGTGTTCACGCTGATTGGCCAGCCAATGCCGAGCGGCGTCGACGGGAAAGCCACCGACGGCCGGTGTGGGGTGCAGGGCGGCGATCAGTGCCCAGGTTGACACGCCGGGCCGCAAGCGAGCGTCGATGCGACCATGTAGATGTTGCAGGTGACCGGCACGGTGAACGACGGGCGGGCTGATGTGGGGCGGTTCCAGACACCAGGGGGCCAGCGCACGGTCAACGGCGTGGGCGACGAAAAATTGCTCTTGCTGGTTCTTGGTGCTGGCCAGTTCGGGCGAGCCTGGCCAGGCGGTACCGGCCAGAGCATCGGCGTCTACCTCGTCGCCGCGTCGTCGGCACAGGCGCTCCGGTGTGGCACCCAAGAAAACCTGCTGGGCTTGACCGTGGGCGTAAATCAGCGCCGCTGGCTGCTGAATCATCAGGCGGTGCAGCAGGCTGGCGACTGGAACCGGCTGTTCGGCGCACAGTGCCCGGCAGTGCGCCAGGACGAGTTTGTCTACGTGGCCGCGCTCGATAGCCTGCAGGGCCTGGGCAACCCGTGCCAGCCAGGCGCGATCGGCGGCTGGGTCGGGCTGGGCGTGTAGTGCGGGTAGAGGCAGTGCCGGCTGAACCGGCCAAGGAAAAAAGGGCTGCTGGCCGTTGCGTAATTCGCCAACGAGCGCGCTCAGGGTGAGCTGGCAGTGCCCGGCCTGCTGTTCGAGCAGCAGTCGAGGCACGGCCAGTCGCGCGGCAGGCCACGGGGGTGGGCTGTCGTCGGCAAAAGAAAACCCCAGTAGGGCCAGGCCGGGGCGATCGTGCTGCCAGCGGGCACAGCATTGCTGCCAGATGCTGTCCAGTTTGGCAAAGCGTTGCGCGCCGCTGCGTTCGATGCACCAGGCATGGCCGATAGCCAGCCGCTGCTCGCCGTCTTTCGGGCGGGAAAAATACCAGTAGGGTTGGTCGGCCGGCAGCAAAGCGAGTAGATCAGGCCAATCGCCCGGCAAGGGGGTAGAGACGCTCAGCATCTGATCGGCGGGCTGACCGATGGCGCGCCTTTGCAATTGCTCGACCAGACCGGCGGCGTACAAGGCGGAGAACAGGCGATCAATCATGGCCTGAGGCGAGCAATCCATTGGCGCACGGCCAGGCGATCGAGCTTGCCGGCTGCATTGCGCGGTAGGTTGCTGACGCGATGGACTTCGCGTGGCCAAGCGGCGGCTGGCAGGTGACGGGCGACATGCGCGCGCACCTGGGCCAGGTCGACCGGGCCGACGATCAAGGCGACGACGCGCTGGCCCCATTCTTCGTCAGGCCGGCCGTCGACCGCGACATCGTTGACCCCGGGCAAGGCGGCCAGGCAGCCTTCGATCTGTTGCGGATGGACGTTGATGCCACCACTAATCAGCATGTCATCGGCTCGGCCGAGTACGGTCAACTGCCCGTTGGCGGCAATTTCGCCGCGGTCGCCGGTGGTGTAGCCGCCATCGGCATCGCGGCCGCTGCCGTCGAGATAAGCCAGCATCAACTGCTGGCCGTGCAGACGGAGTCGGCCATCGACCGTCAGGCTGGCCTGGCTGCCGGGCAGTAGCTGGCCGACCTGACCGGCTCGCCACGGGCCATCGCTGGGCTGCCAGGCAGCGATCATGGCGGCGCTTTCGCTCATGCCGTAGCTGGGAATCAGTGGCCAACCCGCAGCAACCGCCCGGTCGTACAGTGTCTGGCTGAGTGCGGCCCCGCCGATCAGTGCGACCCGCAGGCCGGCTGGCGGTCGAACATCGGCTTCGATCAGCCGCGCCAGCATGGTGGGGACCAGGGACAGGTGGGTAATTTCCTTGTGTGCCAGATCGGCGGCGAGGGCAGCGACCGAGAAACCGTCATGCAGGCACAAACTGGCCGCCGCGCGGGCACAGCGCCACAAAATCGCCTGGCCGCCGATGTGATACAGCGGCAGGCAGTGCAGCCAGCAGTCGCCGGCCCGCAGATCGAGCCGTCGATTGCTTTGGCATGCTGCGTGGTCCAGTTGCGGCTGGCTGAGGCAGACCGTTTTGGGATGCCCCTCGCTGCCAGCGGTGGAAATCAGCAGGACAGTGCCGGGTGGGGGCAAGGGGGCTGGCTGGGTCGTGCTGACGCAGTCGACCGGCCAGAAAGGGCGGTTTTGCAGGCTGCAGGTGAACGCGGCGCGGGCCAGGTCGAGGGCGCTGCCGTGGGTGCGCCATGGCGTGGCGTTGGGGGCCGGTGTGCCGAGGCCGCTGGCCAGTTCGTCCAGCCAACGGCGCCAGGTCCACCGCCGGTTACCGGCCGTCACCGCCTCGGCCTGGGGGTGGCGGTCGGCAGCGGCCTGAAAATGCTCGGCTAGGGAGAGAGAAGGTTGCCTCATGCGCCGATTATACGAAGCCTGGTGCTGCCCGGGTATTTCACGCTGGGTAGCACATTTTTGGTGCGTTGATTGTTGGCCCATGCCCGTCGGCAGGGCGTCAGCGGCCGATGCAGGAGGTGTAGCGCCCTTGCCGGCTGGGCATGCCCCTTGCTGTATCTCTCGATCAATCGGGTCAGCAAGGAGTGGCGGGTGGCGAATTACAAAGGAATTGAGGTCGATCCGGCGGTGCGGCCCTTGTTGCCGCATATGGCGATGGTCGAGGAATACCGGGAAGCGCTGCAAACCTTGCAGGCGGTGTGGGATAACCTCAATTTGCTGGGCCAGTTGTCAGGGACAACCGCTGAGATGGGGCGGACGCGCCAGGCTTTTGCCACGCTGACGGGGGATTTGCTGAACAATCTGGCCGAGCGGACGCTGGCCAAGCGGGCGCAGGAAATGAGCGCCAAGGCGCAGATGGTTATCGACATCCTGATTCGTAACCTGTTTGAACGGACGGCTGATATCGGGTTTTTGGCGACTGATGACGATATTCGGCGGGCAGCGGCGACGGGGCAGACCGCCGATCTGCCGTCGCGTTTTGAAGCCTATGTGGCCAAATATTCGGTCTACGAAGACATCGTGCTGTTGGCCCCGGATGGCGCCATCAAAGTGCGTTTACAGGCCGGACAGGCGGTCGACCGTGTGGACGAAAGTTGGGTGGGCGAGGCATTGAACACCCAGCAGGCTTACATCGAACGCTATGGTCGATCGGCGCTCTTGTCTGATCGCAAGCCGGCGCTGATCTATGCCTATCGGGTGAGTTCGGCCAGTGGCCAGCCGCTGGGCGTCCTGGCTTTGTGTTTTCGCTTTACTGACGAAATGCAGCGCATTTTCCGCAGCTTGTCACAAGCGGGTGATGCCGGCGTACTGGCCTTGCTCGATTGCAATAGTCAGGTCATTGCCAGCAGCGATCGCTGGCAGGTGCCGCTCGGTGCTGAAATTTCCTTGCCGCGCGGCGGTTTGCAGCGGCTGCGTTTTGCTGGTCGAAGTTACCTGGCGGTCGCCTGCCAAACCAAGGGCTACCAGGGTTATTCGGGCCCGGGCTGGCGCGGCCTGGTGATGTTGCCGCTCGAGCAGGCGTTTGAGTTTCTTGAGGACGAGGCCGAGCAAGTCATTGCCGAGCCTCTACTGCCCTCCATCCTGGCCGGTGGACGTGCCTTTCCGGCCAGCCTGCAGGCGATACCACGCCAGGCCGATACGATCCAGCGCGACCTCAATCGTTCGGTCTGGAACGGGACCGTGCGCCACAGCAGTGATCAGGGGAGCACGGCGACTAATCCGGCCTTTTCAAAGATCCTGTTGTGGGAAATCAGTCGCACCGCCACACGAATGCGTGAAGTCTTTGCACAGTCGATCGGTAATTTGCAAACCACAGTGCTTTCCTCTTTGCTGGCCGATTGCAGTCTGTTTGCTGCGCTGGCCATCGATATCATGGATCGAAATCTTTATGAGCGGGCCAATGATTGCCGCTGGTGGGCGCTGGACCCCGCGATGCGACGCCTGCTGGCGACGGGCGTGGGGGAAAGCCGGCGTAATGGCCTGAGCGAGGCCTTGCGTTACATCAACGACCTATACACGGTCTATGACAATTTGCTTGTTTTTGATGCGGCTGGCGTGGTCGTCGCCGTCTCTAATTCTGCTTACGATGGCCTGATCGGCAAGCGCCTGGATGAGCCTTGGGTGGCCAGTTGTCTGGCCCTTGACGATGGGCAACAGTATGCGGTGACGCCATTTGCTGCCAGTCCTCTCTACGGGGGGCGACCGACCTACACTTATCTGGCGGCACTACGGGCGCCAGATTCGCGCACGGTCGTTGGCGGCATGGCGATTGTTTTCGACAGTGCCCGGCAATTCGCCGCCATGTTGACCGATGCCTTGCCGCACGAAGCCTCTGGCGAGGTGGTGGCGGGCAGTTTTGCCTTGTTTGTTGATGGCGAAGGACGGGTCATCGCCAGCTCGGATCCGTCTTATGCGGCGGGGCAAAGCTTGAGTCTGCCGGCGGCCTTGCTTGATCCACCGGCGACCGGCCATGCAGAGTTGATCGAGTTTGCCGGCCAGGTGATGGCGGTGGGGGCGCGGCGCTCGACGGGTTACCGCGAGTACAAGGGGCCAGGTGATCGCTATCGCAATAGCGTGACGGCGCTTATTTTCATGCCGCTCGGCGCTTTTAATCCAGCGGCTCGTTTATCTGCTGAAGCGGCCGAGGTGGGAAGTCACTGTTCCTTGCTTGGTCAGGGTCAGACGATCGAAATAGCAAGTTTCTACTTGGGAGATTACTGGCTGGGGCTGCCCGTTACGGCTGTCGTCGAGGCGGTTGAACGAAGCAGTACGGCCCGGTTGGCCAACGCGCCGCCGCAAGTGTATGGCGCCTTCATGTATCGCGGCGACACTTTGCCGCTCTACAACCTGCATGCTGCACTGGGCTTGCCGCCGCCGGTGGACGATGGCGCTCATTGCCAGGTGGTCGTTATTCGCAATGCTCAGGCCGCTGCCTTTGGTATTTTGGTCGATGCGTTGGGGGCGATTCCGGAAGTGGCGGTGGCCGATGTGGCCGACGTATCCAGCATTTACGTCGGGGTAACGCCGGTTCTGGCATCGGTCGTCAAGGTGTCAGATCTGCCGGCTGCGCCGATGCTGACCTTGCTGTCGGTTGATAGCATGGCACGTTGTCTGCGCGCTTGAGTTACTCCGAACGGGTGGCGAGGCGGAGGGCTTCTGCCTCCAGTACCATGGTGTCGGTACCGGCGCAACGCGACATGATGATTTCTTCGACATCCGCCGGGTTGACCGCGGCATGGTGGGCACGCCGCAGCCCAGCGCGCTGGGCTTGCCACTGGGCGAGGATGACCTCCTGCTCGCTCAGGCCGCAGTCCGTGTTCTCCGGCAATTCGGCGCCTAGTTCGAGGAGCGTCCGGATGACTTCGGTGCGTTTGCCACGCAGCGCCATGCTGAGCGGCGAGGTCGGTAGACGATTGTCGTCAAGATTGACGCTGGCACCGCGAGCTGCCAGTTCCCGAACAATGTCGATATGGCCCATGAAGCAGGCAATACCCATCGGCAGGCCGGGGTCGCCCTGGCCATCGTCCAGTTCGACGGGAATGCCGGTGTCGAGTGCCGCCCGGACATCGGCCAGGCGGCCGGCGCGGATAGCCTGAAGCAGGATCAGTTGTGAGGACATGGCAGGCTCCTGAAGCATGATGAGCCAAATGTTAACGCCTTTTCAGCCGGCCTGTCTTGGCCGTTGGGGGCATTCCGGGCGCTGCGAAAAGCGCCGCAAGCAATGCGGCAATGTGCTCGTCAAAACTGCGCAGTTAGGCTAGCACGGTCCCGGATACCTGAACTGGGGCCCACGGCGCCGGTTTCCGGACGGCCGCCCACACGGGGCTTTCCATCGACAGCGCCAGTTGCCGCGCGAGTTCGCGCATGCCGTCGTAGCCGGCGTAACCGAATTCACGCTCCTGGTTGATGTCGAGGAAGGGAATGCGCGCCTTCAGTGCCGTGTAGAGATTGCGGCCGCCGGCGATCAGGATGTCGGCCTTGTACTCGTGGTAGGTCGACAACAACGCCTTGGGGCTGCCGTCGTCGATCATCTTGGTGTCTTCGCCCATCAGCTCGCGGATGCGCGCCTTGTCTTCCTCGGTCGATTTCTTGGTGCCGGTGGCAACCACCTTCATGCCCAGATCCTGCAGCGCCGAGACGATGGACCACGACTTGACGCCGCCGGTGTACAGCAGCACGCGCTTGTCCTTGAGGCGGGCGCGCCAGGGTTCGAGCGCGGCGTGGGCCTTGGCCTCCTCGCGGGCGATAACGACTTCGGTACGGGCGATCAGGTCGGGATCGCCGATCAGCCGGGCAAAATCGCGCAGCGCGTTGGAAACGTCCTGGATGCCGTAGAAACTGCCTTCAAAGAAGGGTTGACCGTAAGTGTCCTGCATCTTGCGGGCGACGTTGAGCAGCGCCTTGGCACAGACCACCATGTTCACCCGGGCGCGGTGCATCGTCTGCACCTCGTGGAAACGGGCATCGCCGGACAGCGTGCACAAGATGCGCAGGCCGAGCTCGTCGAACAGCGGCGCGACATGCCAGAACTCGCCGGCGATGTTGTATTCGCCGATCAGGTTGACGTCGTAGGTCGGCTGGCCGTCGGCGCGCGGCAGGGCCGGTGCCGGTTCGGCCGTGCCGATGACATGCTTGAACATGGCTTCGCCGGCCAGCCGGTTGCCAAGATTCTTGGTGCCGTAGAAACCGGCTGCATCGACGGGCACGGTGGGTACCCCCCAGCGTTCGGTCGCTGCCTTGCAGACGGCGCCGACGTCATCGCCGATCAGCGCGGTAACGCAGGTGTTGTAGACGAAGACGGCTTTCGGCGCATAGCTGTCGATGGCCTGCTTGATGGCGTGGAACAGCCGTTTCTCGCCGCGGCCCATGACCACGTCGGTTTCGGAGAGGTCGGTGGTCATGCCGATCTTGTACAGGGTCACGCCGGAAGAGCGGGTGCCACGGTTGTCCCAGGACGAACCGGCACAGGCGATCGGGCCATGCACAATGTGGGCAACGTCGGCGATCGGCAGCAGCGCGATTTGCGCGCCATCGAAGGAACAGCCGCCAGCGGTGGCGCCCGGCTTGGGCTTGGCGCAGCCCGATTTTTCCTTGCTGTTGTGGGTGCAGGCTGGCTCATCGAGCAGGGCTTGAATTTCGCTGGCTTTCATGGCGTTCTCCAGTGGACTAGACGAGCCATTGCAATTGGTGTGCCAGGGGCAACTTAATGTTTTATAAGGATTGTTACCTATTTATTTTTGTTGTTAACCTGACAATCAGACGGTGTAAGGCCGGTGCAGCCAACTGCGCACGACATCAACGTCCTTCTGTGGCAGGTAGGCGAAGCCGGCCAGGGCATCTTCGACCGTGGCCTGGGCGACCCAGTGCGGCACGGCCTTGGTGGTCAGCAGGTGGAAATACCAGGCCATCGGATAGCCGACCTGGCGGTCGAAATGGAGCAGGGCTTCGTGCAATGACAGGCCGCTGGTGCCAGCGTCGGCGCCAAATTCAGGGGGCGAACCGTCCAGGGTGGCGATCGGCTGGGCGCGGAAAACCGGCTGATGGTAGCGGTCCAGGTGTTCTCGGGTGGCAATGACCCACTGGTTGGCATAGGCACAGGTTTGCCCGGCACTGCTTTTGTGCCAGTCATCGATCATGCGGTGGATGGCGGCGGGTTCGGGTTTTTGGGCCAGCATGCGCTGCAGGAAGCTATCGATATGCTGTAGCCGGCGCAGACGGTAACAGGGCAATCCGATGGGTTGCAGGGTTTCGTTGCCGACGCGGGGATCGACCAGTTCCTCAATATTTCCCGGCGGGCTGGCAAACAGGCGGTGTGCCCGCATCTCCTGCAGGTCTTCGACTTCCAGTTGCAGGAAATCGGCATGGCCTTCGCCGGCTGCGGCGACCAGATAGTGGGTCTGACCGACCAGTCGGGTGGCGTAGAGTGTTTGATCGGCAAAATCTTCGGCCAGATAGGCGAGGTCGCCATCGCGTTCGTCCAGGGCCTCTTCAACCCATTGCTCGAGATTGTCGCTGATGCGCTGGCCTTGAGCGTCGACAATACCGCCCAGGCGATACCAGCCACCACGGGCCAGGGCATGGCGAAACTTCCATTCCGGAAGGGTGGCGGCCAGTGCTTTGACCAAACCGGCATTGCCGGCGCTGACCGAGGTGCGGGTGCAGGCCTCGACAATCGCCGGTGCCAGCGATTTACAGTATTCGGTCCAGGCGTGGTGGGCTTTCATGGTCATCCTTCAAGGCGGGCAGTGGGGGCGTCGGCAAGGCGCAGGCGCGCGGCCTCGCGGACTTCACATTCAGGGTCATCGAGCAGGGAGGGTAGCAGTTCGCTCGGTGCGCGACTGACTGCGGCCAGACGAACCCACCATTCGCTGTCCTGCAACAGGCGGGCGGCCAACTCGGGCAGGGCCCGTTCAGCGACCAGGGCGCGGACTTCCGGTTCGTGGTCGTCGGCCAGCAGATGGAGGGCAAATGTTGGTAAGCGGGCAGCCACTACCTTACGGACTTCGCGTTCGGGGTCGTGCACCAGTTTCGACAACTGGCCATGCGGCAAGCGGCGGGCGACAGTGGCGCGAATCAGGTAATCCGGGTCGTGGATCAATTGGCCGAGCAAGTTTTCAGCAAGCCGGGCCGCGACCGACAGACGGACTTCGCGGTCCGGGTCCTTGATCATCGAGGAGAGTTGGTCGATCGGTAGGCGCGTGGCGACGACGCGGCGAACGACTTCGTCTTGGTCGGATTTCAGGCCGAAAATGCGGTCGACCGGGGCATAGCGCGCGGCAATCGCCCGCCGTTCCCAAAATAGATCAGCCAGATAGTTTTCAGCCAATTCCGGGTTCTGGCGCAGGAATCGATCGATCTGCCGGCCGCTGTGCGCGCGAATGCAGGCATCGCCCGGCGTGCAGCGCCGGTGCTCAGGGAATTCAGGGTAAAAGCTGCAGGCCGCACACAGGCCCAGGCGTCCACCGCCCGCTTTTTCCTGGATCGCTTCACTCGTCATCGATCGTGGCGGCAATCAGGATGCCGGTGGCGGCTTCCGCCTGGTTGGTCAGTTCGAGACAATGGCCGGATGCACCGCTAATCAGGTACAAGGCGTAGCCAGGCAGCTTGGATGCCGGTTTGTAACGGGGTGAGACATCATCCTCGCTGCACTCGGTGAAGTGCAGTTCAGGGAAATGGGCGCGCAGGGCGGTGGCACTGGCATTTTCGCGGGCGGCGGCGGCCACCTGCTGCAATTTTTCGCTGCTGATCATGCGTGCTCTCCCGTGGCCAGATCCTCCTCGAAGCGGGCTAGCGAAGCAGCCGGTACGCCCATGATCTGGGCCAACCAGGGGGGCGGGCTGGCCAGACGGCCTTGCAGTTCCATCAAAACGCTGCGCGCGGCACCACCTTCCGGTTTCTTGATGGGATGTACGCCCGCCCGGACCACCTTGGCGGCGGCGGGCCCGCCGATGGACTGGACATAAACGATCTGGCAGTCGCCGATCAGCGCTGAGCGGGTCGCATTCTTGTCCTCGGCGGCATCGGCTTCGACCGTACTGCGGATGTCGATCAGGCGAACGGCTTGTTGACCGACCTGATAAATCAGGAAACGGTCGCAGGAGCCAAAATGTCCGTCAAGATTCTCGCCACGGTTGGCAGCGATGGCGACTCGAATCGAGCCGGGCATTTCACCATCGGTATAGGGGTCGACCGCGGGAAAGTCGGTATTTTCGACGCCGTGTCCCCAGAGCAAACGGATGGCTTCTTTCAGGCTGTCCGCATCGACGCCGACATGGCAGCCTTGTTCGGCGAAGTCGCCCGCCAGGATGACGCGCAGGTCTTCGACCGTCAGTTTGGCCAGCTTGCTTTCGGTCAGCGGTGCTTCGAGCTTATCGATCAAGGCACCAACGAAGGCCTTGACGTCCAGACCGTTGAGTGCGCGGGCAGCGAGGGCGAGCCGCAGGGCCGCTTCGCGGGAGGCAATAGGCGATTCAGACATGGTGAGCTCCTGATTTTTAGGATCGATTTGCCGAGGTTCGAGGTTCGAGTCAGGCCTGCCCGCAGGACAGGCCATCACTGACGTGGGCGAATCCATCGATCCTCGGTTCGGCGATCAGGCTGGGCTGATACAGCCCGATGGACACACGTCAACGCACAACGGTGAGTCGTTGTGGCCGTCACACTCGGTACAGGTCGCGGCGTCGATCTTGTAAAAGATCTTGCCGGAACTGATCGCCTTGGTCGGACATACCGGTTTGCAATCGCCACAGGCGGTGCACATATCGGGATCAATTTTCATTGCCATGATTTTTAGCTCCTAGTTGTTCGTAGTGAGTTGCTGGCAGGTGGCGGTGTGCGAAGGATTTTCGCCTTTGCTCGTAACCAATGACGGGCGATTCACGACTGCTTCACTCAGTCTTCAGCAGCGCCGAGGCGCTTGGCGCGTAATGAAATGGGCAGGCGGGGGGGTTTAGCGATCGGGTCGATGAAGTACGTGCCACCGTTGTCCAGTTTCAACTCCCCTCCCCATTTTTCCGGGGTATCGAATTCGATCGATTCGATCGACGCTTCCAGGTCACGCTTTGGAAGGTAAAAAACCAGCCCGCCACTGGGGCCTTGCTGGATCATGATGTTGGCCATTTGTGCCACTCCTCTGGCGTCGCAGGAGCGAGTTGCCCGGGGCCGAGGATCGAGTAAGCGCTGCATGCTGAGGCGCTTTTGCTTACTCGACCCTATGTCCAGGATCCTCGATCCCGCTTTGCTTAGCGAACGAGATCGAAGTTGTAGTCGGTGGTGCCCATGCCGATCGTTTCCTTGTCAAGTTGCTCAAGGACAGCGTTGGTCAGTTGGGTGACTACCGACATCATGCCTTCGTAGCCCAGCGTGGTGGCGCGGTGCATGTGGTGACGGTCGAAGATCGGGAAGCCGATGCGGATCAGCGGCACTTCGAACTCGTCGCCCTTGTAACGGGTGTCGCGCTGGATGTACTTGCCGTAGGAGTTGCCGATCAGGAAATCCGGCTTGTCCGTGAAGCACAGGCTGCGCATGTGCCAGAGGTCGTTACCGACATAGACCTTGCCGCTGACGCCAAAGGGGCTGCTGTCGAGCAGCTTCTGCATGGCCTTGCCCCAACGCTTGTTGGCGTTGTTGGACAGGATGTGCGTTGGCTCAGCACCGACTTCAAGCAGAATCTTGACCATGCCCATGACGAAATCCGGGTCACCGTACAGGGCAAATTTCTTGCCGTGCAGCCAGGCGTGGCTGTCGGAAACCAAGTCCATGCAGCGGCCGCGTTCAAGTTCCAGCGAGGCTGGGATCGGCTGGCCGGTGACTTCGGAGACCTTCATCAGGAATTCGTCGGTCCACTCGACACCCATCGGGATGTTCAGTTTCGGAATGTCGTGGTTCCAGGTGGTTTCAACGAATTTCTTGGTCTTTTCCAGTTGGGCTGGCTGCAGCAGCAGGGTGGTGATGGCGTTCGGTGCATCCTTGACTTCGTCCATCGTCGTGCCACCCGAATACATGCGGAATTCACCGTCAGCCGGGGTGTCGAAAACTTCGGAAGGGTCGGATAGCAGGGTGTAGCTAACGCCCATCTCGGTCAGCATGCGCTTGATGACGCGGTAGTTGCCGAGGTAGGTTTCAAAGCCCGGAACAATGTTGAGCTTCTTGTTCGAGCCAACCACCTTGCCTTCCATATGGTTCAGCGTGAAGTAACGCAGAATGCCTTCTTCCATGTTGTCCCAGCCGGTGGTGTGCGAACCGACGAAGGACGGCGTATGGGCGAAGGGTACCGGGTATTCCTGGGGAATATTGCCGGCCTTCTTGGTGTTGTTGATGAAAGCATTCAAGTCGTCACCAATGACTTCGGCCATGCAGGTGGTGGACACGGCGATCATGTCCGGCTTGTAGATGGCTTTGGCATTTTCCAGCCCGTCGATCATGTTCTTCTGACCACCGAACACGGCGGCATCTTCGGTCATCGAATCAGACACGCAGGAACACGGTTCCTTGAAGTGACGGTTGAAGTAGGTGCGGAAGTAAGCGACGCAGCCTTGCGAGCCATGCACATAGGGCAGGGTCTTGTGGAAGCCGGTAGCGCAGAGGACGGCGCCAAGTGGTTGGCAGGCCTTGGCCGGATCAACGGTCAGGGCTTCGCGCTTGAAATTGAGATCCTGATATTCCTGCGTGGTGGTCCACATAAAGGTTTCGAAGACCTTGTCCGGGCCATGACCTTCCTCGAACTGCTGGCGTTTTTCAGCCAGGTTCTTCTTGTAGTCATCGTCGCGGAACAGCGGGTAACAGGGCTTGATGTTGTCTGCGGTTTGCATTGCGATCTCCTTGCCGGTACCGCTCATCTGCGGTTACCGGCACAAGGTTTAAGGATGGACTCAGGCGGCCTTCTTGATTTCTTCAGCTTCAACCTTCTTCCATGGCGGAACTAGGTTCTTGAAGGTCGGGTTGGACAGGGCGATGTCCATGTCACGGGCGAAGATCGCGAAACCGTCGTAACCGTGGTAAGGACCGGAGTAATCCCAGGAGTGCATCTGGCGCAGGGGAATGCCCATCTTCTGGAAGATGTACTTTTCCTTGATGCCGGAACCGACCATGTCGGGCTTCAGGCGCTTGACGAACTCTTCCAGTTCAAAACCGGTGACATCGTCGTACAGCAGGGTGGCATCACCCATTTCCTTGATCGTGCGGTCGTAGTCGTCGTTGTGGCCAAATTCGTAGCCAGTGCCGATGACTTCCATGCCGAGGTCTTCGTAGGCGCCGATGACGTGGCGCGGACGCAGGCCGCCAACGTAGAGCATGACCTTCTTGCCCTGCAGGCGCGGTTTGTACTTGGCGATGATGGCATCCATCATCGGCTGGTAGCGGGCAATCATCGCCTCGGTCTTGGCCTTGACGGTGTCGTCGAAGAAAGCAGCGATCTTGCGGCAGGATTCGACGATCTTGGTCGGGCCGAAGAAGTTGTATTCCAGGTAAGGAATACCGTACTTCTCTTCCATGTGACGCGAGATGTAGTTCATCGAACGGTAGCAGTGCAGCAGGTTCAGCTTGACCTTCGGGGTGTTCATCATTTCGGCAATGGTGCCGTCGCCGGACCACTGTGCCGTGACGCGCAGACCCATCTCTTCCAGCAGGATGCGCGTCGCCCAGGCATCGCCACCGATGTTGTAGTCGCCGATGATGGCGACGTCGTACGGGGTCGATTCATAAGGCTGACCGTCGCGCTTGTCGAGCACCCAGTCGCGGATCGCGTCGTTGGCGATGTGGTGGCCGAGGGACTGCGAAACACCGCGGAAACCTTCGCAGCGCACCGGAACGATGGGCTTGCTGATGGCGACGGCTGATTTCTTGGCGACGCCTTCGATATCGTCGCCGATCAGGCCAATCGGGCACTCGGATTGAACCGAGATCCCCTTGTGCAGCGGGAACAGTTGTTCGACTTCCTCGATCAGCTTGGCGAGTTTTTTGTCGCCGCCGAAAACGATGTCTTTCTCCTGGAAGTCCGAGGTGAAATTCATCGTGCCGAAGGAGTCGACCCCAGTGGTGCCGACATAGTAGTTACGGCGACCGGCGCGGGAGTACTGACCGCAGCCCACCGGGCCGTGCGAGATGTGGATCATGTCCTTGATCGGACCCCAAACCACGCCCTTGGAGCCGGCGTAGGCGCAACCACGAATGGTCATCACGCCCGGCAGGGACTTGCGGTTGGAAGTGATGCACTTCTTGGATTGCTCAATGGAAACGTCGTTGGATGCCAGGTGCTTGGTGCGGTCTTTCTTGGCTTTTTCCGGATAAACCTCGAGCACCTCGGCAATGAGGGTGTCGGTTTCTTCGCGAGACAGAGTGGTCATGTTTTCCTCCTGACGCTGCCACCAATCTGTGGCCAGCGTGCTGGTTGAATTGGGTGGGTGCCGCAGCACCCACCGGTCTTGCGATGCTTAGGCAGCGGCAGCAGCAGCCAATTCGGCAGCGGTCTGGCCGACGATGGACTCGTCTTCCGCTTCCATGATGCCGAATTCCATCAACAGGTCTTCCAGCTCTTCCATCTCGATTGGGGTTGGGATGACGAAGTTGGTGTTGTTGACGATCTTGCTGGCGAGCTGGCGATATTCGTCGGCCTGCTTGTGCTTCGGATCGTATTCGACCATGGTCATGCGGCGGATTTCAGCGTGCTGAACGGCGTTGTCGCGCGGCACGAAATGGATCATCGTGGTGCCAAGGCGGGAGGCCAGTGCCATGATCAGTTCGTCTTCGCGGTCGGTGTTGCGCGAGTTGCAGATCAGGCCAGCCAGGCGGACACCGCCGGAATTGGCGTACTTGACGATGCCCTTGCAGATATTGTTGGCTGCATACATGGCCATCATTTCGCCGGAGCAGACGATGTAGATTTCCTGCGCCTTGTTTTCGCGGATCGGCATGGCGAAGCCACCACAGACCACGTCACCCAGCACGTCGTAGAACACGAAGTCGAGGTCTTCGTCGTAAGCACCTTCTTCTTCCAGGAAGTTGATGGCGGTGATCACGCCACGGCCGGCACAGCCAACGCCGGGTTCCGGGCCACCGGATTCAACGCATTTGACGCCGCCGAAACCGACCGACAGGACGTCTTCGAGTTCGAGGTCTTCCACCGAACCGGCTTCAGCCGCCAGGTGCATCACGGTGGTCTGAGCCTTGCTGTGCAGGATCAGGCGGGTGGAGTCGGCTTTCGGATCGCAGCCAACAATCATTACTTTCTTGCCGGATTCAGCGAGTGCAGCCACCAGATTCTGTGTGGTGGTGGACTTGCCGATACCGCCTTTGCCGTAGATGGCGCATTGACGCAGTTTTGCCATGGTGTAATCTCCTTAGTCTGTCAGTCGATTTGCGAAGGAATCATTGAGAGTCGCACCTCACCTTTTGCACGGACCGTGCCAGGTCGACTGGCAGACATTAAGCGATTGAATTAAAAGTGAAAAATAAAAATGTTCTGAATCCTGGTGCGGCGCTGATACCTGACAATTCCCCTACCCTGTGTAGGGGTGACGACAAAGCGACCCTGCCACGCAACGCTCGCCTGCCGATCAATCGCTGCAACCTGCCGGCGGTGGTGCTGGGCAGCCTCACCTATCAGCAGCATCCCTCTCCGCTGTTGCTCGATGGTGTGGCGGAATTGCACCGGGATCTATTTCGTCGTCTGGGGGCGGTGGCACCAGCACAGCGGGGCGACGTGTTTCGTGATTACCTGACCGTACATTTCCAGCTTGAGTGGCCTGAGCAGATGGGCTTGAGTGGACGGATCGCTCGTGGCGGCAAACAGCGGGCCCGGGCCAACTATGTGCGGATGATTCGCGGCTGGAGTTTTGATTCTGACAGTCGGGAAGGGGCGGTCCTTAAAGGCTGGGTCGAGTCGCGCTTTGGCTTGATGCCGCGCTGGCATGGCGAAGCCTTGCGCGACCCGGCGGGCGATGCCTATGGCCGTTATCAGGAAATGCGTTCAGCGGGTTTATATGGCACCAGTGCCCTGGAGGCGCAATTCGATCTGGTCTACACCTTCTGTCAGCATGAATTGGCCGAACGCCACCCGATGGCGCGTCATGTGATGCTCTATCGTGGTGTCAACCGGGTGTCCGACCACGAGATTCTGGCGAAGGGGCTGGGGGGGCGCCATACCCTGCTGCTGAACAACCTCAGTTCGTTTTCGTGCAGCCGCGAGCGGGCAGGCGAGTTTGGCGATTACATTCTTGCGGTCGACATTCCCTTGAGCAAGATTTTCTTTTATTGCGGCTTGTTGCCCGGGGTATTACAGGGCGAGGACGAGTTTCTGGTCATCGGTGGTGTGGTGGATGTCGAACTGTTGACCTTGTAGTGCCCATTGTTGGATTTATTACTTTCGTACTACTCATCTGTCCGCTCAGACGGTATGCTTGCGCTCCATCTTCCTTATCGTGATACCGGTTATTCATGAAAATACTTCTGGTTGACGATTCTCGGGCCATTGCCATGGTGATGACGGCTCGACTGGAATCGTTCGGACATCAGGTTCAGCATGCCATCGATGGTCCCATGGCGCTGTCACTGTTCGAGCGGGAAGTGTTCGATCTGATCCTGATGGACATCGAAATGCCAGCCATGAATGGTTTTGAGACGACCACCCGCATCCGGGCCCGGGAAGGCCATGAGCCTTGGGCGTGGACACCGATTATTTTCGTGACGGCGACCGATACGCCGACCAATCTGATTACCGCCATTGAAGCAGGGGGCGACGACTTTATTTCGAAGACGGTGCCTGAAGGCGTCTTGCAGGCCAAGATGAAGGCGATGAGCCGTATCGCCAGCCTGCGTAGCCGGCTGGCCGTGGCCAATACCAAATTGCGCGAACAAGCCAATTGCGATGGTCTGACCGGTCTGTTCAATCGGCGGGCCATGGATTTGCAGGTGGATGCGCTCTGGGAAGCGGCAGTTCGTGAATGGGCGCCATTCAGCCTGCTGATGCTTGATATCGATAATTTCAAAAAATACAACGATCACTATGGTCATCAGGCTGGCGATGACTGCCTGCGGGCGGTCGCCAAGTGCCTGGCCGAGTGTGTGAAGCAGGCGTGCGATGATCGTATCGCGCCGGGGGCGTTTGTCGCTCGTTACGGCGGCGAGGAGTTTTCGGTCATTATTCCTGCGGCGACCCCGGGCGTTCACCTGGGCTTGGCGACGTGTATTGTCGAAGCAATCGCCGGGCTGCAGATTGCACACGAAAAAAATGACGACTGGGGTGTCGTCACGGTATCGATCGGTGCGGTCGCCTTGGACCATGCTCAGGGCGAGGTCAAGCAGTTGTTCCGCGAGGCTGACCGTCTCTTGTATCTGGCCAAGCAGGGCGGGCGCAATCGTGTCGAGGCGGCCTGAGGACTCGATGTTGCGATCCCGCCGTCGTCACACGAAAAATTGTCGTTTATCGCACATGGGCCACAGATAAAGCGGTGAAACCGTGCGCTGGCCTGACTTGGCAAACAGGCCTGGATTTTGCTGAATAGGGTCCATCCCCATTTCAGAGCAAAAACCATGACCCCAGAACTGCGTGAAAAATTGCTGTCCGGCCTGCGGGACGGCAGCATCGTGCCTTATCTCGGCCCGGGCGTATTGGCCGATGTCAAGAATGCGGCGACCGCGGCCCCGATTCCGGCCGATAGCGATTCGTTGATCATTGCCATGAACGATGGTCGTCCCATGGCACCAAAACTGATGTATGAATTTCCCCGGGCGGCAATGAATATCGAATTGAAGCGGGGACGCAATGCCGTCACCAAGTTTCTGAACCGGACCTATGGCGAGACGAACTGGACGCGTGGTGCGGTCCACGAGTGGTTGAAAGGGATTTCGCCGGCCTACGTCATCGATATCAACCGCGACACGCAATTGCAGGACAGCTACGCCGATGTGCCACATCACCTGATTGTCGGCGTTGCCCGAATTTCCGGCACGGCTTTTCGCTACAAGCTGTTCTACTGGGATGGTCAGGTTTACCAGGCCTGTACTGAACTGAACACCGCCTTGCCTATTCTCTTCAAGCCGATGGGCACGCCGCGTCCGGAAGCTAACTACATTGCTTCCGATGCCGATTACGTCGATTTCATCACCGAATTGATGGGGGGCTATTCGATCCCGCCAGAGATCAAGGCCATGCGTCAGGGTAAGCAGTATTTATTGCTGGGCATGCGGCTTAACCGTGATACCGAACGGATGGTGATGGCCGACATCATCTATTCCTCGGCACAGCCGGCAGGCTGGATATTCATTGCGCAGCCGACTGAGAAGGAAAAACGCTATTGCCACAAGATTGGCCTGGAAATTCTGGATGCCGATCTGTTTGAATTTATCGGCGCTGCGCTTCCTGCCTGATTGACGATGCGACGGTATCAGCTGGCCAGAGGGGGTGATTCGCTGGCCAGTCGTGCATTGACCTCGACAATTTCCTGCATGAAGTGCGCGATGGGGAGTGGCTTGGCCAAGTAGTAGCCCTGCACATAGTGGCAGCCCATGTCACGCAACATCTGTAATTGTGCGGCGCTTTCGACGCCCTCGGCGACCACCTGCAGGTTCAGGCTGTGGGCCATGGCAATGATTGCTTCGACCAGGGCATGTTCGTTATTTCCTGGTTGCATGTCCTGGATGAAACTGCGGTCAATCTTCAAGGTATCGAGGGTGAAGCGTTTTAGATAGGACAGTGACGAGTAGCCTGTACCAAAGTCGTCCAGGTAGACGCGGACGCCCAGTTGTCGGATGGCCGCCAGCCAGTTTCTGGCGACGGCGATATTGCTTAGCAGCACTCCTTCAGTAATCTCCAGCGCCAGCCGGCTGGGGATCAGGCGATGACGCGTCATCGCCTCGGCGACGGCAGCGGGAGGGAGGCCATCGGGGATTTGTCGGCCAGAGACATTGAGCGAGAGGGTGTAGGGCAGCCCGGCATCTTGCCAGCGGGCTAATTGTTGGCAGGCTGTTTCAAGAACCCATAAGCCGACCTCCTGGATCATGCCGCTTTGCTCAACGATGGGAATGAACAGATCCGGGGAGATCAGGCCGCGTGTCGGATGGCGCCAGCGAATCAGTGCTTCAGCACCGCTCAGGCAGTGCTCTGCCAAGTCAGCGATGGGCTGGTAGAACAATTCGAATTGCTGGTCGCGCAGGGCATGGCGCAACTCGAGTTCAAGTTTTTGTCGCTGCTCAGCTTGTTCGGCCAGCCCGGGGTCAAAGAAAGCCACCTGATTGCCGCTACCCGCCTTGGCTTTATCCACCGCCAGTTCGGCTTGGCGGAGCAGGGTGGGAACATCCTGTCCATCAGCAGGATAGCGGCTGATACCGATGCTGGCACTGACATGCAGCGGCGTGCCATTGACAGTATGGGGCTGGCGCAGCGCGTGCAGCAGACGGTCAATAATGCGCTCGATCTGTTCGTCGCTGCCGGGTTTGTCGACCAGGATGGCAAAGATGTCGGCTGTTACCCGGGCTATGGTATCGCTGCGCTTGAGGTTGGCGGCCAAGCGGCTGGCCACACTCTGCAGAATGGTGTCGCCTGCGGCGACCCCGATGCCCTCGATGATGCTCCGGAATTTATCGAGATCGATCAACAGCAGGGTGAAACTGCTTTGCTGACCTTCTGGCTGGGGGCGCAGCGATAAACGCATTTTTTGTTCCAATCCGACTCGATTGGCCAGATCAGTCAGCGGATCGGTGATGGCCTGCAGGTGTGCCCGGGCGGCGGCCTCCTTCAACGCCGAAACATCGTGGGCAACCCCTTGCAATGCATCGTTGCCGACCGGGCTGAGCATCAGGTTGAGCCACAGGCAACTGCAATCATGACGACGTAAGGGCGTGTCCAGCATGGCGGGCAGGTGATGGCTGAAAACCTGGTTACACAGTGCGTCGACCGCGTCCGGGTTTTCCCAGCCCAGGCTAGAGAGGGTCAGCTTGCCGGCAACTTCCTGCTCCGGGCTCAGGTCAAGCAAACGCGCCATGGCCGGGTTCCATGATGACACCAGGCCCTGGCGGTCGACCATGAACAGGCCGCTTTCGGCATTGTCGAAAATTGCATGGTATTTACGCTCGTCAATTTCGCGCTGTAGCCGGAGTTGGTGTTCCTGATCGAGGGCGCTGACCAGTCGCCCGGCCAATGCATTGATGTCGTTGACCAGGGCGCCGATCTCAGTCGTCTGATGGCCGGCCGGAATACGCAGCAAATCGCCGGCCACCGGGTTCATGTCGTGCAGGGTACGTGACATGGTCGTGATCGGCTGAATAATGAAAAACAGCAAGGTCAAGACCATGGCGCCGGCAATCAGCGCCAGTTGCCAGGCCAGTTGCTGGCTACCGTTAATGACTTCACTGCGAATACGTTGTTCGATGATTTCCGGGGCGGGTTCTAGCTGAATGCGGCCGACGACCTCGTCGTCGATGAAGGGTGAGTGGATATGGCGGATTAGCCCTTTGGTGGAATGCGGGCCGGCGTCGGGCTGACCGTCGCGGCTCAAGTCAGCCAGCACCTGTTCGCTCTCAGAAATGGTGACGCGCAGGACTTCCGGGTTGCGTAACAGGCCGCGCGCGACATCGCGGGCGAGTTCGTCATTGCGCGCAAAGCAGGCAACGCGCAAGGTGCTTTCGACGGTGTCGAGCAGTTGTTCGAGGCGAACCTGCGATTGTTCGCTCGCCTGCTGGCGGGCGTGTGCCATGGTGTAGAGCACCGTCACCAAGGCAACCAAAGTGAAGGTGAGTACGGTGACAAGCACCGAGCGGATGAGCAAACCGTTCCAGCGTAGCCCCTGTTTCATGCGTCTTCCCGTAAACCGCTTGGCAATGATTGATTGCGTTAATGATGAAGGAAAGGAATTCATCTGGGATTATGCGCCGATTCGTTTGGCATTGTGAAGGCATGTCATCTTGTCGGGTATCCCCTGTCGGTTAAACGACGGAATGACCCCGTTAATTTTTAATGAATTGTTTTTAAAAGATAAATTTCTGGTATGTGAATTGCTTGATTGATGTAAACAATATTTCAATCAGGGAAGGACCTCTGCCATGTTGCTCGACAGTTACGAAGCTTTCTTTTTTAACGCCAATTTCAAGGAATCGGCCAGTGATGCCGGCTGGATGGCTTATCGTGGCGAACTGATCCTCAAGGAGGGGGAGGTGGCGGATGCCCAGGGCCGTCGCAAGCCGCCAGTGGAAGTCATGAAGCAAGCCATCGTCCTGACTTGTGGCGGTGATTTGAAGTTGCTCTCCGGTTCGATCGACGAACTGCAATTTACGCCCGCCCTGCTGGAAAAATACGGTGCGGATATCAAGCCGGGCACCATCGTCGTCTTGTTCACGGTCAACATCGATCAGGCATTCATTTCCACCAACCATGGGGCACCGCTAGTCTTCATTCCGCTGGTTCAAGGGATGGTGTGGAACGAGCTGCTCGACATGGTGGCGCTTGAAAAAGGCGATTTCAAGGGCCAGGGCGCTGCCGACAAGGTGCTCACCTTGTTCAAGGCCTTGCAGGGGCACAAGTTCAAATATCCCGAAGTGGCATTGGCCGAGGCACTGACCAAGACCAACGCCAACAAGCGCGAAAACCACGGCGCCATCTGATGGTCTGGGCGGTGGAACAGGCGCTGGGTGTGGCCGAGATGGATGACACGCACCAGGCATTCGTTGCGTTGGTCGATGCCCTGCTGGTCACGGTCGACGCCGATTTTCCGCCGCTTTCTGCTCGTCTGCGCGAGCATACCTTGCATCATTTCGAGCGCCCGCTGCCTTCGGGACGGCGTCTCCTTAGCCCGGCAGGCAGGTGGCGAGTGCGGGTGGCTCAGTCCTGGCCCGGTCGCGCGCCTGCACGCCCTTGAGTACGAGCAGCAGGATGCTGCCGATAACCATGACGCCGGCGGCGAGATAGAGGCCGAGGGTGTAATTGCCTTGGTGGCTGGCGGCCAGCCAGCCGGTGATGGCCGGGGCAAGAATTTGTGCGGCGCCGTAAGAAAGTGTCATCTTGCCCATCATCTTGGCTGGCCGGGTTGGGTAGTAACGCCCGGCCATGGTCAAGACCAGACTGACCATACCGATGAAGGTGCCGCCAAACAGCATGGCGCCGGCGAGCGCCGCGAACAGCCCGCCGCTGGCCGGTAGCAGGATGCCGACAATCTGTAGCACGGCGGCGATCAGCAGGGCGTTCAGTTCGCCGGTACGGCGGGCGATCAGATCCCAGACGATGCAGGCCGGTGCCGCAGCCAAGCCGAGGACCAGAAAGACCATCGTGCCACGGCCGGCCAATCCCGGCAGGTGGTCGACAATGGCGACAATGAAGGTGGCGCTGACCACGTAGCCGACGCCGGCACAAAAATAGGCGGCCATGAACAGGCGCATGAAGAGTGGAGAGGGCGGATTGTCTTCCATTTTTTGGCCGCTCTTGGTCAGGCTGCTGGTATCCGGTGCCGGCAACCAGCGCAGGGCTGGGATGGCAAGCAACACGCCGAAGGCACTGAGGGCGAACCACTGTTCGCGCCAGTTTAGCCACTGGCTCAGGGTGTCGACGACCAGGGCGCAACCGGCGATGCCCAGGCCAACGCCGACGAAATGGATGCCCAGTTCGCTGCGGTGGTTGTGGCGGATCAGCCAGTTGAGGATCAGTCCGGTGCCGAGCAGCATCGCGGCTGCACTGCTCAAACCGGCGAGATAACGGGAGATGCCCCAGATCAGCACATCCGTGCTCAGGCCCATCATCGCGGTGCTGGCAATGGCGACGATCAGGCCGATCCGGTAAAGCCTGTCCTTGAGAACCAGGTCGCTGATCAGCGAGGCAATCAGCGCCCCGGACAGGTAACCGGCGTAGTTGATAGCGGCCAGCCCGCCTGCGGCCGCAACGCCCAGCCCAGCCTGCTGCTGCATGATCGGCAACAGGGGGGTGTAAGCAAAGCGGGCCACACCAAGCGCCAGCAACAGGCTGAAAATACCGGCACTGAGGACCTGGATCCGCGCGCTCTGTTCGTGGTGCATGGTGTTCTCTTTTTTGGATTTGCTGGCTGCACGATAAACAGGCTAAGCTATTCGTACAAATGATTTATTAAGAAGCAATTGTTCTTAATTGGAGAATATTTTCATGGAACTGCTTGCCCTGCGCACTTTTCAGGCCGTGGTTGAAGAGGGTGGGATTCTCGCGGCGTCGCGCAAGCTCAATACCGTCCAATCCAATGTCACTGGCCGCATTCGCAAGTTGGAGGAAGAACTGGGCGCTGAACTGTTTTTCCGCAAAGGGCGTGGTCTGGAACTGGCGCCGTCCGGGCGGGTGCTGCTTGATTACGCGCGGCGGATGCTGATGCTGGAACGGCAGACTGCCGCTGCCGTCCGCCAGGTGGGTGAAAGTGTCGGTGAACTACGCATCGGGGCGATGGAAACTTTCGCCGCCTTGCACTTGCCGACGGCGCTCAAGGCGGTGCGTATCGCCCATCCGGGCATGGAGTTGCGCGTCTTTACCGACACCAGCGCCAATCTGGCCGATAAAGTTATCCAGCACAAGCTCGATTGTGCCTTCATCGCCGGCCCGGTGATTCATCCCGAATTGTCATTCAGCGAACTGGTGGTTGAGGAACTGGTGCAAGTGCATGCCGTGGGCAGCAACCCAGTGTTACAGCCGTTGATTTTGTTTCGCGAAGGCTGTGCCTATCGCACCCGGGCGCTGGCCTGGCAGCGTAGCCAAGGGCATGCGGTGGCCGATGCCATGGAGTTTGGCACGCTCGAAGGCATTCTCGGCTGTGTCGCGGTGGGTCTGGGGTGGACTTTGATGCCGCGCCGTGTCGTCGAGCAGTCACCGCATGCGGTCGACCTGGTGATTGAGACGATTCCTGCCGAAATCGCCCACGTGCCAACCGGCATGATTGCCCTGCGCGACGGCCGGCCCCTGGCGGCCATGCACACGCTGGCCGCGGCTTTTTTGCCGCAGCGTATTAACTGAGTCGTTATCGGGCGTTCAAGCAGTCGGGCAGGCCAGTTGCAGTAGCGCCTCGGCCTGTTTCTCGCAGCGTACCCGGGTGAAATCGTCAAGGGCACGCAACCAGCGTTTGGGGATGCCCGCCATGCCGTAGCGGGCACCGGCCAGCATGCCGGCGATGGCGCCCGTAGTGTCGGCATCACCCCCACGGTTGACAACGTCAAGCAGGCAATCCTCGAAGCTTTCGGTCGCAAAGAAGGCCTGGAAAACCGCCTGCAGGGTGTCGACCACATAACCGCTTGGATTGTCACGGCGTTTGCGGTCGTAGGCGAAAACCGGGAAATCGGCGATCAGGGGGGCGACGCGTTGTCCTTCGATGTCGCGGCTGCTTTTTCCCGCCAGCAGGTCGTGGACCGCAAAAGTCAGGGTTTCGCAGGCGGCATCGGACAACGTGTTGTGGTGCGTGACGTGCGCCTGGGCTTGGCTGGCAGCGCGGATCTGTTCCGCTGTCTGGCCGTAGGTGGCCAGGGCGGCTGGTAACAGGCGCATGACCGCACCGTTGCCGGCGTCATGCTCGGAGGGCGGGGCGACCGGATTGCCGCTTTGCCGGTAGGTGATCAAATTGCGGCGCACCGTGTTGCCAATATCGACCGGCTTGGCGCGCATCCAGGCATCGAAGGCGGCGGCGGCGGCGGGCGCGTCGACGTGTCCGGCGGCGAGGATGGCTTCACCCAAGGCCAGCGCCATCGTGGTGTCGTCGGTGACTTGGCCGGCTTTGAGGCGTAGCCAGCCGCCCCCGCGGATCTCATCGTGCAGGCCGTACTGGGCGCGAATTTCGCCCGGGGTCATGAATTCGACGGTGGCCCCGAGCGCATCGCCGATGGCCAGTCCGATATATGCAGCAACTGCCCGCTCGGCCATCGGCGAGCGTTCGATGCTCACCCGGCGCCGGATGGGGGCACTACGGGCGATTAGTTCTCCGGTCCAAAACATTGGGCGTGATCCTTGCAAACGCCGCAGGAGGGTGCGGGGCAAACGTAAATGCCTTCGCGCGAGCAAAATTGGCGATAGAGGAATTTCTTCCATTTCATGTCGCCGCTATTGGCCGCGGCCAGCGTCGGGAAATTCACCTGCATCAGACGGCTCAGTTCGTCGCGGCCAGTGAAGCCAAGATCCTGCCACAAATGGTCCATGCCAACGCAGGCCGTGGTCAGAATATCGGCCACCCATAACTCGCTGTCATGCTTGCCGGCCCGATGGTCGAGCAGCAGGCGCTGCAATTCTTCAAACTCAGGGAGGTCGACCGCGGGGGTGGGCTTGCGGTCAACGTGCCGGCCGGGGAAAAAAGTGGCCAGTAGCGTGTGATAGCGAATTTCACCCAGCCCGAGGTCAGCCGGGAGACAGCCGGCTCCCTGCGCCTGGCCGGCGATCAGGCTGGCCAGCAGCGGACGGTTCGGATCGCCTGCGATGGCGTCAACTACTGGCCTGGCCAGTAGTTCGGCTATGCGCATGGCCTGGGTGGGCAGGCGATCCGGACCGTTCATGATGTCACTGGCTCGGGCTTATTTGCTGGGATATTCGACCAGAATGTCCTCGTCGCGGACGATCATCTGGCAGGCCAGGCGCCATTGGGTTGGCGGAATGTCATCGACGTACATCTGCTCGATTTCGGCCTTGCTGATGTGGCCGAGTTCGGAGAGGGCTGCGACTTCACGGACGTTGAGCGGGCCACCCATCGGCCGGCGCTTGCCGTCGACGGACGAGACCTTGACCAGGCAGGTACCGCAGTTGCCTTCCTGGCAACCAAAGTCGATCGGAATGTGATGTTCCTTGGCCAGGGACAGGATGGTCTGGGTGTGGCTGCCAGCGACGGCATAAACGGTTTTGTCCTTGTGCATCGGACTGCTGAAAGTAATGAGGGCCATGTTTGGGTTCTCCGGTTGAGCGGGTTGATTGGGGTTTCTCTATTGGGGTTGGGCTTTTGCTTTTAATCTTGTTTCTTGGTTGGCGGTCAGGCCGGTTTGACGACGATTTCGCCGCCGATGATCTGGGCCTGGCACGCCAGGCGGTGGCCACGCGGGGCCATGTTGTCCTTGAGTACCTGGTCCTCCAGCACGCTCGGCGGGGCGAGATTTTCGCCGCCGGAAACGATCTTGGTCAGGCAGGTGCAGCACTCACCTTCGCGACAGCCGTAGGTGATGCCGGCGCCGACTTTTTCCGAGACTTCGATCAGCCGGGTGCCGGCCGGGACGGTGACCGAGACGCCGATATCCTGAAAAGTGACTTTTGCTTTGGGCATGATTTTTCCTTGTGGGTCAGGCCAGGGCGGCCAGGTCGACTTCGCGGTGTTCGAGGCGGCCGGTCAGGTGACGGGCCAGTTGTTCGCCGAGGCTGCGACATTGTTCGAGTTCGTCGCTGTCCGGTACCAGCTTGATGCGCAATCCTTCGACCGGCACGCGCAGCTTCAGCCCGCGCAGACGGTCCTCGATCAGGCGCACCGCTTCGCCGCTCCAGCCATACGAGCCGAAGGCGGCGCCGAGCTTGCCCTTGACGTTGACCGTGGTCAGCGACGACAGCACGTCCCAGATCGGCTTGACGGCATCGGCATTGATGGTTGGGCTGCCGAAGGCGAGGCCGTCGGCTTCCTCGATCAGGTCGGTGAAGATGCCGGATTCGCCGCCCTCCAGGTCGTAGAGCGAGACGCGCACGCCGCCCAGGCTCTCGGCGCCGGCAGCCAGCGCCTCGGCCATGCGGCGGGTGTTGCCATAGGCCGAGATATAGAAGACGACCAGCGTCTTCTCGCTCTTGGCTTCGTTGAACAGCCGCGGCGTGGCTAGTTCGCGGTAGCGATGCACGTAATCGCGCGGCTGGTGGCGTAGGATCGGGCCGTGGGCCGGGGCGATCAGGTTGAGTTCGAGCGGTTCGATCAGGGCGATCGCATCGAGTACGTACTCGCGGAAGGGGCGCATGATGTGCGCGTAGTAATACTCGAACGAGAAGCGGAAATCGCCGACCGTGTCGTTGAACAGCCGGGCATCGCAGAAGTGGCAGCCGAAAATGTCGCCGGTAAACAGCAGGCCGTCCTCGACCAGATAGGTGCACTGGGTGTCCGGCCAGTGCAGGTAGGGGGTGTGCAGGAAACGCAGGGTTCGGCCGCCGAGATCGACTTCGTCGTCGGTGGTCACCGGGATGTACTCGGGCGGCTTGCCGCCGGTCGGCTTGAGCAGCGCCTTCAGCATCATCTGGGCGCGGCTGGAGAGGTAGACCTTGGCCTGCGGTGCGCGTTTGAGCAACTCGGGCAGGGCGCCGCTGTGGTCCGGTTCCAGATGGTTGAGGACGATGGTGGTGATTTCGTCGTAGCGGGCAACGGACTCCAGGCGCTGGAAAAAAATGTCGGCGAAGTTTTCCTTCACTGTGTCGATGATCGCCACGCCGTTCTCGCCACGGACCACGTAGCTGTTGTAGCTGGTGCCGTTGGCGGTTTTGAGGATGATGTCGAAACTGCGCAGATGCGGGTCGAGGGCGCCCACCCAGTGGACGCCCCGGGCAATTTCCACTGCGGAATCAGTGAGTCCCGCAGCTTGCATGATCTTCCTCGTCGGCATGCGCATGAGCGTGGCTGCCGCAGTTGCCGTGACCTTCGGGACCATGCACGCAGGCTTCGATATTGCCTTCCGGCAGCTCGATATTTTTCAGCCCGATCCAGGCGTCGACCGCGGCAATGTCGAAACCGACCTGGCGTTCGTTACCGATTTCCAGCAAGGGCCGGCGGATGAGCAGGGGATTGGCCAGCAACAGGTGCAGCGCATCCTCGAAACCCAGTTTTTCCGGCACGATCTCGCCGGTTTTGATGGCGGGGGCGGCGCGATTAAACCAACCGGCCACCGGCAGCTTGCCCAGAAAAGCAAGCAGCTTGTCTGCGGTCCACGCCTCGGTTTTCAGGTTTTTCGCCTGGACGGTATGGCCGGCTGCAGCAAGCAGCGTCTTTTGACGCAGATTGCCCTTGCAGCCGGGTTTTTCGTAGAAGGTGATGGTAGCCATGGGGTTGGTTTTCTTACTGTTTTGTGAATTGCTGAACCGCTGGTTTCCTCGCCTGAGGCGGGGGCGCTTCGTAATTGGCTTGGGTTTCCGCCTTGCTGGCGGGCGTACTTTCTTTTGTGTGGCCAAAAGAAAGTAGCCAAAGAAAAGGCCACCCCTGGGTCGGTGCCGGGCGTTGCCCGGTTCCCTGCGCTACTCGAAACGCCGGGCGGCTGCGCAACTCGGGCCTGCGGCCCTCAAACAGTGCTCGCCGACTGCTCCCGGCATTCCTGCGTTGCTCGGCACCTCCCAAGGGGCCCGGTAAACCATCCGGGCTCGACCAGTAGTCTTTGTTTTTGGGCTTTTTTTCGGGTTGACCGCAGCATTCTGTTTTTCGGACGGTGTTTGGTCTCGCGACGCTTTTCCGGGCCCCCTGAGAGGCGCTGAGCAACGCAGCTGCTGGCGGAAAAAGGGCGAGGACTGTCTGAGGGGCGCAGCCCCGAGTTCCGCAGCCCCCGCCAGCGGCGAGTAGCGCAAGGGACCGGGCGCAGCCCGGCGCCGACCTGGGGGTCGCCTTTTCTTTGCTTACTTTCTTTTGGCGAAGCAAAAGAAAGTGAGACGCCAGCAAGGCGGAACCCCAAGCTAGAGGAAACGGGCCCCCCGCATCAGGCGAAGAAAGCAGCTTCACGCCGCCTCCCGCCACAACCCAAACTCCTTCAACTTCTCAATCGGAATCCCGGTCAGCGACCCCGGCGGGTTCAAAAATTCCCCGAGCTCATCGACGATGGCCATTTCGATCGGGCAGATCGCAGCGCATTGCGGCACGCTGTGATCGCCGAGGCATTCGGTGCATTTGCCGTCATCGATCAGGAAGTGCGGCTTGTCTTCGTAGATCGCATTATTCGGGCAGACATCGACGCACGCCCAGCAATTGACGCAGGATTGAGTGATTTGCAAGGCCATTTATGCCACCTTTTTGCTGTCGACCGCGGGAAGCAACTTGCCGCTTGCCGCGATTTCCTTGTACACCGCCATCACGGCCTCCTCGATCGGCTCCATCGCGTGTTCGCCATTCGGCGCGATGCCGGCGGCTTCCAGCTTGGCCCAGGGTTCGTAGCCGATCTTGGAACAGAGCACGACTTCGCAGCCTTCGAGCACACGGATGTTGCGGTCGAGGAGGGATTCCGTTGCGCCTTCGTCAACCATGTCACCATCGCCGCAGGTATCCATGCCGCCGCAGTACAGCTCGGTCTTGCGGTGGCTGATAAAACGGACGCCTTCCGGTGAGGCTTCGTAGATCAGGAACTCCTTGGCGTGACCGAAGTGCTCGGCGACGACACCGTTCTTGCCGGCCACCGCCATCAGCACCGGGCGCGAACCTTCCGGAATGCCCTCGTGCTTTGGCTTGACGATGCCGCGCTTGGCATCGAGCTTCTCGAGAATCTCGTCATGCACCACCTTGCGGCGGACCATGGCGGCTTCGTAATCAACATCCATGACGTCGATCTTGTCGAGCGTGAACTCGTCGCCTCTATCCTCGCCCAGGAGCCCGACCGCATCGGCCCGGCACTGGCGGCAGTGGCGCATCATCGCCATGTCGCCGGCGCAGGCGTCCTGCAGGTCCTGGAGCATTTCCGGGGTCGGTTCCGGCTGCTCCATGATGCCGTAGTAGGTGCCGTGTTCCGGCTCGGCAATCAGCGGCATGACGTTGTGCAGGAAGGCGCCCTTGGCCTTGACGATCTTCGAGACTTCCTTGAGATGCTCGTCATTGACGCCCGGGATCAGCACCGAGTTGACCTTTACCAGAATGCCCCGGTCGGTCAGCATCTGCAGACCCTTCTGCTGCTGCTCGATCAGGATGCGCGCGCCTTCGATGCCGAAAATGCGCTTGTTTTCCCAATAGATCCACGGATAGATCTTGGCGCCAACTTCCGGATCGACACAGTTGATGGTGATCGTTACATGGTCGATGTTGTGTTTGGCGATTTCGTCGACGTATTGCGGCAGGCTGAGGCCGTTGGTCGACACGCACAGCTTGATGTCCGGGGCGCGCGCGGAGAGCTGTTCGAAGGTTTCAAAAGTGCGGCCCGGGTTGGCCAGGGGGTCTCCGGGTCCGGCGATGCCGAGTACCGTCATCTGCGGAATCTCGGCGGCGACGGCGAGCACCTTCTTGATCGCCTGGTCCGGCGTCAGCAGCTCGGAAACGACGCCTGGGCGGGATTCGTTGGAGCAGTCGTACTTGCGGTTGCAGTAGTTGCACTGGATGTTGCAGGCCGGGGCGACGGCCACGTGCATGCGGGCGAAGTAGTGGTGCGCTTCTTCCGAATAGCAGGGATGGTCCTGGACCTTGGCCCGGATGTGATCCGGGAGGTGGCCCAGGGCATCCGGTGCCGTGCCGCAACCGCTGGATGAACAACCACCGCCTTCGGCGGCCGGTGCACTATTGCTGATGACGGGTAGTTCCACGATGTCGGCTCCATGAAATCTGTTCGGAACCATTTGAGCAATCGCTGTGCCAGTATTTATTTCCCCGTTAAATCAATAGTCTACCGTGTTGCTTTGACGCGGCTGTCGGGCTGCTTGTCGGAAAGCCGACAGGCTTAGCGCAACAGTTGTTGCAGCCCGGTCTGGCCCACCGGCGCAATCGCCAGCCAGGGAATCAAGGCGCAGCGCGGGGCCAGTTCATCGGCGACGCGCCGGATGTAAGGGATTTCGTAAGCACCGCGCTGCTGGAGCAGGGCGTCACTGGTCCCGCTGGCCAGCAGCGATTGATTGATCACCCAGGCGTAAGGCGTGATGCCAGCACGGGCCAGATCACCTTGCAGGCGCTCGGCTTCATGGACCGGCGTGGCTTCTGGCAAGGTGACGATCAGTACCCGGGTGTAGGCTGGGTCGCGCAGGCGTGGCAGCAATTGGCGCACGGCGGCCGGCATATCGCCTTGGGTGCGCATCACTTCGCGGTGATAGGCCTCGGCGGCATCGAGCAGCAAGATGGTGTGGCCGGTGGGGGCCGTATCCAGCACGACAAAACCGTCCTGGCCGGCGTCGACCGTGCGGGCAAAGGCGCGGAAGACGGCGATTTCCTCGGTGCAGGGCGAACGCAGGTCCTCGGCGAGCAAGGCTTGGCCGGCTGCGTCAAGGTGTCCGGCCGCTTTACCCAGCACATCCTGGGTGTATTGCGCTACTTCGTCTGCTGGATCGATACGGGTCACGGTCAAACCCGGGATGACGCCGTCAATGGCGGCGGCGACGTGAGCAGCCGGGTCGGTGGTCGACAGCACGACTTTGCCACCCGCTTCAGCCAGGGCCAGGGCGATGGCCGCGGCTACGCTGGTTTTGCCGACGCCGCCCTTGCCCATGGTCATGACCACGCCGTGGCCGACTGCGAGTAAATCGTCGACCAGGCTATGCAGGCTGGCGGGCAGCAGGGTTGTCGCCGCAACGGGCGGCGGCGGCAAGAGGGTGTCGGGATTGGCCATCAGGCGCAAGGCGGCCAGGCCCACCGTGCCGAGCGGTAAAAAGCCGATGCGGCTGCTTGGCAGTGTGGCCAGGCCATCGGGCAGGCTGGCCAGGGCGCTTCTGGCCCGTTCCGCCATGGCGTTGGCAATACGGTCGCCCGGTTGGTTGGCGATGAACAGACCATTGATCGCCAGTTGCAAATTGCTGACGCCAAGTTCTGACAGTTCGCGACGACTGCGCTCGGCTTCGCGCAAGGCCGAGGTTTCTGGCCGGCTAACCAGGACGACCGTGGTTTCGTCCGGGTTGGCCAGGCGGGCGACGGTTGCCGCGTACAGGGCTTTCTGCTTTTCCAGCCCGGCCAGCGGGCCGAGGCAGGAGGCCCCGCCGGTCGATGAGGAAATGAATTCGTTCCAGGCGCTCGGCAGGGTCAGCAGGCGCAAGGTGTGCCCGGTCGGCGCGGTGTCGAAAATGACATGGTCGAAACCGGCGGTCGCCGCCGCATCGCCGAGCAGTTTGGAAAATTCGTCAAAAGCGGCGATTTCGACCGTACAGGCGCCGGAAAACTGCTCAGCCATGCTCTGCAGGGCCGCTTGCGGCAGAATGCCGCGATAGGGGGCTAGCATACGTTCGCGGTAAGCGGCGGCCGCCGCTTCGGGATCGATGTTGAGGGCGAAGAGGCCTGGGGCTTCGGGAATGGCGGTTGGCGTGTCGCCCAGTTGAGTGCCGAGCACTTCGTCCAGATTGGAGGCCGGATCGGTGCTGACGATCAGCACCTGTCGCCCGGCATCGGCCAGCGCCAGGCCGGTGGCGCAGGATAGCGAGGTTTTGCCGACCCCGCCTTTGCCGGTGAAAAACAGATAACGGGTACGGGCTTGGGGCAGGGTCATGGCTTTCTCCTTAACAACAACCGGATTTGGGGGTGCAGCAGGTCTTGGCCGGGCTGGTGGCGGTCGTGCTGCTGGCAGGATCGACGCCCAGTTTTTGCGCCAACTGCTGGCGAGAGGGATAAGCGCCGGTGCTGATGATCTGGCCGTCGACCATCAAGATGGGTAGCCGCTCCATGCTGGCTTCCATTTCTTTCAGGACGGCCGGATTGGCGGCAAAGGCCTGTGGTTCCTGGCCGAGATTATGACGCTGGACGGCGATGCCTTGCTCGCTCAGCCACTTCAGGTCGGCCGCGAACTGGGCGAGGACCGGGTCGACCTCAACGCCACAAACACCGGTGGAACAGCACATGGCGGGATCAAATATATCGAGTTTTTTCATCATGGACTCCTCAGGATGGACGGGCTTCATACCAGCCCTTGCTTTGATTGACGATACGGACCACCAGCAGCATGACCGGGACTTCGATCAGTACGCCGACCACTGTGGCCAATGCGGCGCCGGAGTGAAAGCCGAACAGGCTGATGGCGGCGGCGACCGCCAGTTCGAAGAAATTGCTCGCGCCAATCAAGGCCGAGGGGCAGGCAATATTGTGTTTCTCGCCGACTACCCGGTTCAGCCAGTAGGCCAGGGCCGAGTTGAAGAATACCTGGATCAGGATGGGCACGGCGAGCAAGGCGATGATCAGTGGCTGTTGCAGGATGGCTTCGCCCTGGAAGGCAAAGAGCAGGACCAGCGTGGCGAGCAAGGCCGAAATCGACCACGGACCAATTTTTTCCATGGTGGCATCGAACACTGCCTGGCCGCGGGCCAGCAGCGACTTGCGCCACACTTGCGCCAGGCCGACCGGAATGACGATGTAGAGGACGACAGAAGTCAGCAGCGTGTCCCAGGGCACGGTGATGGCCGACAGGCCAAGCAGGAAGGCGACCAGCGGTGCAAAGGCAAAAACCATGATGCTGTCGTTGAGGGCGACCTGAGACAGTGTGAACAGCGGGTCGCCCTGAGTCAGCCGGCTCCAGACGAAGACCATCGCGGTACACGGTGCCGCAGCCAACAAAATCAGACCGGCGATGTAGCTGTCGATCTGCTCGGCCGGCAGCCACGGTGCGAATAAATGGCGAATGAACAACCAGCCGAGAAAAGCCATCGAGAAAGGCTTGACCAGCCAGTTGACGAAAAGCGTGACGCCAATGCCACGTACATGCTGCTTGACCTCATGCAGGGCGCCGAAGTCGACCTTGACCAGCATCGGGATGATCATGACCCAGATCAGCAGGCCGACCGGCAGGTTGACTTGCGCCACCTCCAGGCGACCGATGGCCTGGAACAGGCCGGGGGCAAACTGACCGGCGACGATGCCGGCGATGATGCACAGAAAAACCCACAGCGTCAGGTAACGCTCGAACAGGCTCATCGGCGCGCCGGCCGCTGCCTTGGCAGTGATTTCACATTGCGCGGACATGATTGTTCCTTACAGCTTGAGCGCAGCACGGACGGCTGCGACCAATTCACCGCGAATCTGATCGCCAACCGCGACAAAACTGGCCAACGGCTCACCGTGCGGATCGTGGAAGGGCGTGTGGATGCGTGGCACCGGGCGCGGGAAGATCGGGCAGCTTTCCTTGGCGTTGTCGCAGACGGTGACGACGAGATCGATGGCTTCATCCATCACGGCGTCGACGTCCTTGGGATAAAGATTTTCAGTGGGCAGGCCAGCCAGCTTGAGTGCCTCGATCGCGCCATCGGCTACCTTGGGCTGGGGGCGGGTACCGGCAGAAATCGCCCGTACCTGATCGGCCAGTTCGTGATTGAGAATGGCCTCGGCCATCTGCGAACGGCAGGAGTTACCAGTGCATAACACCAGGACGGTTTTTTTTGAGTTCATGGCAGCGTGTTTCTAAGAAGATTATTGATCTGGCGAGGGGTGTTGTCCGATCTGATTCAGACGTGTTTGCAGCGACATCGCATCCAGTTTGCTCAGCGGCAGGCTGACAAACAGGGACAGGCGGCGATGGAGCAGGCGGAAGGCCATGGAGATGGCATGTCGTTTGGCTGCATCGTCGCCGTCGACCGCCGCCGGATCGGCAAGTCCCCAGTGTGCGGTCATCGGCTGGCCGGGCCAGACCGGGCACACCTCGCCGGCGGCGTTGTCGCAGACAGTGAATACGAAATCGAGCAGCGGGGCCTCGGGCCGGGCAAAGACGTCCCAATGCTTGCTGTGTAGCGATTCGGTTGGCAGGCCTTGCTGGTTCAGCAAGTCCAGTACGTAGGGATTGACCTGGCCGGTGGGCTGGCTCCCGGCGCTGAAGGCCTGAAAGCGGCCCTGGCCGAGATGATTGAGGATGGCTTCGGCCAGGATGCTGCGGGCTGAATTGCCAGTGCAGAGAAAAAGCACATTGAGCGGGCGTTCGTTCATGAGGGTCTCGCAGGGGGGTAGAAATTAGTCAAGCGCTGGCCGGCGTTTGGCGATGCTGTCGCAGCATTCGGTCTGGGGTAGGCAGGTGGTGCCCTGGCAGCAGTTGCGGGTCAGGAAGGCGATCAAGTCATCCATGGCGCTGTAGTTGGTCGAATAGCGGATGAAGCGGCTTTCACGCTGGCCACTGATCAGGCCGACGCGTGTCAGGTGCGCTAGATGAAAAGACAGCGTTGCCGGGGCCATTTCCAGTGGTTCGCCAATGGCACTGGCCACCAGGCCGCTGGGTCCAGCTTCGACCAGTAGACGAAAGATCGACAGGCGCGATTCATGGCCCAGCGCAGCAAATAATTCGGCAGCAGTTAAGTTTTCCATAATTCGATAATAGTCGAATTATGTGACGCGATGATGACAATGATGCGTTGTCGCCGGCCTGTGTAGGTTGACGCAGTTAGTGAAAAACGTGCCAAGTTAGTGAAAAATTGCTGCCTGAGATGATGAAAAAATCGTGCGGCACGATGGCAGTTAACTAATCGGCCAAAGCTGACGCCGGATCATTAGAGCAGCTAGGGCAGTAATGCATCGTAAAACTGCCACTCGCCATTCATGGGGCAACATGCGTCACCCGCCGCCCGAGGCTTTACTTTTTGCTAATTTGAGGCATTATGTATACAGCTCATCCACCATGTGTGGAAGGAGTAACGAAGCCGCCTCCGGGCGGCTTCAGCCTTTCCGGGCCTGCTGGCGACAATATTCCTCGTATTCCTTTTCAAGCTTTCGCTGCCGATGGGGCTGCTCGACCGGGTAGGCCGTCCACGGAAGTATGTAGTCCCCACGATCCGCCAGAATCACCAGATAGTTCTCCTGCGAGAACCAGAGGCAAACACGCTCCTCGCCGCGGCGCTGATTTCGCCATACCTTTATCGCCGGATCGGCGTCATGTTCGATGATCGGACGAGGCCAGCGTATGCGTTCACACCGCCTGAAATCCGGCGTCCGATCCTCCTCGACCGGCCCCTCCTGGATCATGTGCCAAAAGGTTGCTTCCTTGCCGTAAGTAACCGGCAAGCGTTTGAGGCCAAGCCGCCGCCCCTGAAACAGCGGCTTGCTATCGACAAAATCCTGCTTGAAGAAGGCGTAAACGGCATCCAGATAGGCATGCCAGTTGCCCCCAAAGTCATTGAACAAGACGAGCGGCGGCAACCAGTCCGGCGTTTTGCTCATCGCGCCCCCTCGTTAGCTCGCCAGCGGAACAGGTTGAATTTTTCTTCGCGGAGCAAGGTTGACCGCGTCAAACCGTAATGGGATCGCTCCCGTATCCGTTCGACCAGCGCAAGCTTTCCAGCATTGCCCTTCAACTCGCGATTCACGTAGGACACGGCACCGATCAGCAGGTCTGCCAACTGCAACTGCTCGATTTCGTGCGAATGGACCAATTGCAAACGCTCAACGATTTCGCGCGAAAAATCGTACAGATTGTTGCACAGCACTTCATGCAGCTTGGCTGCCTTTTGCGCCCCCCGCGTATCCTTGATATCGAGATAAACGCGATAGCGGGCATTGGGGCTGAGGATGACCTTCAGCATGTCGAAATACATCTTGTAATACCAAGTGTCGTGATCCTGCCCAAGGAAAGCATCATGCCGCAGAAGGGACTTGTCCGGCACGATCAGTACCCGGAAATGCAAGTCGTCATCGTCAAAGAAATAATCGACGAGATCCAGATATAAATCCACCTTGGCCGGAGAGACCTTGGTCCACTTCACCTCGAACTGCGGTGGCAGGCCATGCTTCTGCTTGATCTCACGCAGGCGAACAGCAATCTCGCGCGTCTTGTCCAGCGGACACCAGACTGCACCCAGCACCATCGCCTTCTGCCCGTCGTTTTCCAGGTGGCAGGACTCGTCGCAATAGACGTTAAATACGTCGCTCATCGTTTAGCACCTCACGGGATATCCAGGCAGTACTACCCGGAAACATCACCAAGCAAATACTCCAAGTCAAAATCGTTGTCAGCGTCGCCATAGTCCTGCCCGACGGCCGCCTTAACCGTTATAGGGAGCGTCGCGGTCTCGTCGTAAAACGACACGCCAGCCGCTTTCATCGGCCCGAAATGCTTGTGTGTCGTCACGAAGTCCTTTCCGCCTCTGTTGGGGAGCCAGCCCTTCACATTGGCCTCGTAGGCAAGCAACCATTGCGTATCGGTCAACTCGCCATCGTGCATCAGCGCTTCAAGGGGGCTGACATCCACCGGGTCAGTAACCAACCCCTTGGCTCGCACGTGCAAAGCGCAGAGAGCCACGCAAGGGTCAGACGCCAACAAAGACTTCTCGACAACTTTTGCATCAAGCGTGCAGCCGAGGGAGATTGCGCCCCACAATGCCCAAACGACTTCGCTACCGTGATGCAACGGTGCGTGATCCTCAATCAACTGCTGCAAGGATTCGGTAATGCGGGCACGGTCAAGAGGCATGCGCAGGTGGTACTTGTACAACTCGCCAATCACCGCCGGCGCAGTACCGGGCTCAACGGAAAGGCATTGCAGGAGCAGGCTTTCGTAAAGCCCCCAGTTCTTCTCGAAAATGGAGACCGAACGCAACCGCTGAACCGAATAGCGAAGAATGGCCTCTTCGCGTTGGTTTGCCGCCAGCTCGAAAGCTCGGCCGAAGTAACTCAACAAATCCCTCTGTTGTGCGCCGGGTGTTGATGAACGAAACGTGAACAAACGCAGATGTGGCACCCATGACGCCTCCAGTTCTGACGGCAATTCAACGATTCGCGTCTTCCTGGGATTCAGTTGAAGCTGAAGATCACCCACCAAGTGTTGCAACCGTCCTAGCGTTTCCTCAGCTTCGGCGACGGTTCGAAATCCGCAGGCGATGTCGTCGATGTAACGAAAGCCACGTTTCGTCATCGCGCCGGAAAGCTGAGCATCAACCGCCGCAAGGATCGCTTCGGCGATAACGAGTGAGGTATCCGGCCCGATGGGAATGCCGATCGTCTGCCTGTCCTGCCCGTTCCGAATCGCCAGGTCGAGCACATTGCCACGCAACGTGTAGTCGTTTGGCTTCGCCTTCGCAACGACCTTGGTATGCAGCGCCCACGGGATCGAATGGGTGTAGATGCTCGGATAGAACTGGCTGAGGTCAGTCACCAGCAGGTAGCGTGATGCCGTGCGCGAGCGTGCCCGAGCAAGCGGAATGGCATCGAAGGGGCTGCGAGGGTTGATCGCACGAGCGCCATGTTTCAGGTATCGCGGCGTTGTCAGCGAAATCGGCGACTGCTTGCATACCGCCTTCAACTCCACCCAGCCCTCGGCAACCGCACGCGCAACCTGATACTGATTGACCGGATTGGGGATCGTTAGCTTGCGCCGCAATGTCCCGGTGCGGGCCAAATTATGGATGGCCGGCCGCGACACCAGATTACCCTTGAGTTTATTCTTGGCCGTGTCCAAGTGAAAAACTGCCGGGGCCGTTTCGGCAAAGGCACCGAACAGCTTCGTATTGAACGGCGGTGGCAGTTCCTTTGGAAAATATCCGCGAGCGAGGATTGTGGTCAAGGGCGATATCACATCAATTTAGCCTGACGTCGCACCCAGCCCAACAGCATCAACCGATACTCCATTTGGCAGAAAGTCTTCAACGGTCGCCAGGCCTTCAACGGTCGCTATCAGACTTTCGAGATCATGAGTTAGCTGGTCAGCAATCTGGCGAATAGCGTGATTTCCGGTCGCACTGCGTAAAGCCTTAGCTGCGAGAATCATCTCAGAGGCCTTCGTGCCGATGATGTGCGACTCGACTACCTCGTCCTGCATAGAGCGAGACGGAATCGGCACTAGAACGTCACGAAGCTGGTCGCTAGACATCGTCACGTTCGTCGCTCCACACATCAGCGGCACAAGAAGTTCATTGCTCGCCGCGCTCAGAAATAGGTGCAGATACCTAGGATTTACTACCTCTTCATCATTTACAAACAACGCGCACATAGTGGTGGCAAGCGCAAATTTTCCCTCGTGAAAATGAAGTCGCTTGATGTCCGCCTTACCGTGCCCAGAGGACGAAACGAGGGGAATGCAAATCGTCCTTCCGTCGAAATCCCAGTGATCCGAAGTTTTTTTCTCTTCTGCAGGGACAACAAGTGCAAAGTCTCCAGGCGGAGTGGCCATATTCGGCGACAGCCCATCGCGAATCTCGCATATGTCCCCGATTCGCATTAGCGGAACATCTGATCGATGAATGACGCGGTTAGGCAAATCGTGCCAACGTCCAAGAATGTGGGTAGCTCTGCCAAGCAACAGGTCCGACTTTATAACCGCGTAAGCTCGAACGATGGACTCGCCCGACTTCCATTCATGGTTGTCGATTATCGATTGCCGAAACTGGGATATGAGATCAGCCGCTTCTCCGATCTGGGACCCTGAAATCGGTTCTCGTGTATCAGTTTGTGTAAAGCCATCATTTTCGATCTCAACGAATAACACCGAGTCTGTTTGGCGAGCCAGCTTACGGTCGACGATTAATATATGCGTTTTAACACTTGCGTATGGCTTAAAAACACCGTGCGGGAGCGTGATGTCGGCCAACAAAAAACCGTCTTCGAGTAACTTCCGCCTTAGCTGAACGTGTCCGGCTTGCTCAACAAAATGAATCCCCTCAGGAACGATAATTGCTGCTTTCCCGTTGGAGCTAAGGTGATCCAAAAAATAGTCAAGAAATAAGACCTCGCTTCGCTTTGATTGAACGGAAAAGCGCTTATGGGGTGGCTTAACCCCGCCCTTCGGGGACATGAAAGGCGGATTGGCCAGGATTACGTCGGCGGTTTCGTTCCAGCGCTCTTCGCTGGTCAGTGTGTCGTATTCGACGATGTGTGGGTCGGTGAAGCCGTGCAGGTACATGTTAACCAGCGACAGACGCACCATGTCGGGTGAGATGTCGTAGCCGTGGATGTTGGCGGCGAGATTGGCGCGCTCATCCGGGGTGAGCTGGTCGCCCGGCCGCTCCTTGGTGTTCTGCTTGAGGATGTGCTTCCACGCCGAGATCAGGAACCCCGCCGTGCCGCAGGCCGGATCGAGCACGCTTTCGTTTTTCTTCGGGTCGACGACCTCGACCATGAAGTCGATGATGTGGCGCGGGGTGCGGAACTGGCCAGCGTCGCCCTGGCTGCCGAGCACCGAGAGCAGGTATTCGAAGGCATCGCCGAGGCGTTCGGAATGGTCGTAGCTGAAGCCATCGATTTCCTTGAGGAAGCTGCGCAGCGTTTCCGGGTCGCGGTAGGGCAGATAGGCGTTCTTGAAGATGTCGCGGAAAAGTGCCGGGATGCCAGGGTTCTCATTCATCTTGCCGATGGCTTCGGAATACAGCGCCAGCACGTCGAATCCGCCCAGATTGGAGGCCATCAGTTTGGTCCAGCCGTATTTGGCGTAGTTGCCGGCAAAGAAGCTGCGCGCGCCGCCCAGTTCCTCGGCTTCGGCGTCCATGTCATCCATGAATTTGTAGATCAGCGCAATGGTGATCTGTTCGACCTGCGATTTCGGGTCGGGCACTTTGCCGACAAGGATGTCGCGGCAGGTGTCGATTCGGCGTTTGGTGGTGGCGTCCAGCATTATTCGATGTTGCTTTCTGTTACATGAATTGGTTAAGCGAGACGTAGTCCTTCACGTACTCGGGAAGGCGTTCGCGCCACTCCTTAGGCACGGCCTTGAAGTCGGCCATGCTAAAGGCGGGATTGACGTTGAGTTCTGTCAGGTGGCGCTTTTCGATGATGTCGCGCAGGCGGCCATCTGTGGCGTAGGCTTTGAAGAAATACTTGAGCGCGACGATGGCGTCAGCGTGTTTAGCCAACTCGTCTTCGTGCTGGTCGAGCAGGAACTTCTGGAATTCGTCTTCAAGCAGTTCATCCTTGCTCTTGAAGTGGGGAATTAGCCCGAAAATCTTTTCCAGAATCTCGCGCAGAGCCAGGCGGCGATCCACACCGGCTGCGCGGCGCAGCTTGTCGAGGGTGAAGAACTCGGCGGGTTTGTCGAGCAGATTAGCCGCAACATATTCAACCGCGTTATCCCATTGCTCCTTATCAACGAAGGATTTCAAGGTGTCGTCGGCCTTCACGGTCTTCTCGAAGGTTTCGAAGAACATGCGGTCGATCTTCATGCCCTGCGGGCCGACGGCTTCTTCCTTGACGTGTTGGATGCTGTCCGGGCCACCGTGAATGTATTCGCCGGTCGGGCCGATGGTCGTGCCGCCACCGTCGCCATTTCCCTCGCCAGCACCGGGCCGGGGTAGCTTCAACACCTCGTCGTAGTTGAATTTCTCTTCGAAGTATTCACAGTTGGCAAAAAAGTCGAAGAACTTGAATTGCGTTTTCTCCTGCTTGCCAATTTGCTCCTTGAGCTGCTTGTCGAAAAGCTGTTCGAGGAAGCCGTGTTTACGCGTACCCCGCCCTTTGATCTGCACGAAGTCTGAGGGCGAGAACACCGGACGCATCAGGGCGAGGTTGAGGATGTCCGGGCAATCGTAGCCGGTGGTCATCATGCCGACAGTGACGCAAACCCGCGCCTTGCTGGTCTTGTAGGCGTCGAGGAAATTGGCAGAGCCGAGTAGGTTGTTGTTGGTGAAGTTGATGGTGTATTGCTGCGCGTCAGAAATTTGCGAAGTGACTTGCACTGCAAAATCGGACTGATAACGCCCCGGCCAGAGGGAATCAGCCTGCTCGTTGAGAATCTGCGTTAGCTTGGCAGCGTGGTTCTGGCTGACGGCGAAGACGATGGCCTTGCCGAATTCGTGGCTGATCGGGTCGCGCAAGCCGTTGGCAAGAAAAGTCTGGCAGAGGAGACGATTGGTCGCCTCGGAGAAGAATTTCTTCTCGAAATCCTTCTGGAAAAAGCTTTCCTCCTCGTTGCCCTCATTTTCGTTCGTGTTTGCAACGGCATAGCCTTTGTCCGATAGCAATTGGGTGGTGATGTCGGTACGGGCATCTACCACCACAGGGTTGATGAGAAAGCCGTCGCGCACACCATCAAGCAGCGAATAGCGGAAGGTTGGTTGCCCAGACTCACAGCCGAAGGTGCGGTAAGTGTCGAGTAGTAAGCGGCGCTCGGTCTCGCGCGGGTCGCGGGTGCTGGGTTTGGTTGCGTCGTACTTTTTCAGGTAATCGCGCGGCGTTGCGGTCAGACCGAGTTTGTAACCGACGAAATACTCGAACACGGCACGAGCGTTGCCGCCGATGGAGCGGTGCGCTTCGTCGGAAATTACCAGATCGAAGTCGGTCGGCGAAAACAGTCGGCGGTATTTGTCGTTGAACAGCAACGACTGCACGGTGGTAACGACGATCTCGGCCTTGCGCCATTCATCGCGGCGCTCCTTGTAGATCACCGAGGTGTAATCGTTTTTGAGTTGCGCGATGAAGGCTTTGTTGGCCTGGTCTTCGAGCTCGAGCCGATCCACGAGGAAGAGCACGCGCCGAGCGTTACCTGTGCGTAAGAAGAGCTTGATAACGGCTGCCGCAGTCAGGGTCTTGCCGGTGCCGGTCGCCATCTCGAACAGGAAACGGCTGCTGCCTTCCGCTACTGCATCCTGGATCGCCTGCACGGCGCGCTTCTGATAGTCGCGAAGGAATCGTAGCCGGTTCCTTTGGATGAAAGCGTCACGTTCCGCCGTATTGTTCCAGCCGGCCTCGGCACCATAGGTCGGCATTTGCGTCAGCGCAATGTAGTCCTTGCCGACCGGCTCGGTAATCAGTCGCTGTGGGTTGGGCTGGAAGCGGTGATAGCCCTTGATAGAATCCGGCGTCGGAAAACGGGTGATGATATGCGGGTTGCCCTGCTCGAGATCCCAGAAGTAATGCAGGTTGCCGTTGGAGAGGATGACGAATCGGCAATTCTGCGATTTGGCGTACTTACGCGCCTGCTCCTTGCAGACCAGCGGGTTCTTGTCTTCAGACTTGGCTTCGAGGACGACGAGAGGGAAGCCGGCGTCGTCGAGGAGTAAAAAATCAATGAAGCCGTTGCTGGATTGCTCGAAGTTGTCGCCCAGTGCGTCAATCGCTGCTTTGGTCAGCTTGACCTTGGGTTCGAGAACAATGTTGGCTTTACCCGTGGCATGGTCGAAGAATCGCCAACCGGACTCCTCAAGCAACTTGTTGATCTTGATGCGGGCTTTTGCTTCTTTGGCGGCCACTGAGGCACTCCCTGCAACGCAGCTAAATGTTTTTATTGGGCGTGAGTTTAAAGCAACTCCTGCTAGAAACGGTCATTCCAAATGGTTTGCCTATGTCTGGCATAAAACTAAACAGAGTGAGCGGCAGGTTGCTGTTGCATTGCGGCCCGATCGTGGGCGGAGAGACAAGGTCAGCTTTGGCCGATCAGCGGACTTTGCTCGCTGTCTGGGATTGGTGAAGCATTTTTTCATCTTTTGCGGGACTACGACCAGATGCTGCCAGTTTCAATGGCACATGAGGAAGCTTCGATGACACGGGAAATGAAAAACAGCTTCTGAAGCAAGCATCGTGTTTTCACTAACTGCGTCACCTTACACCTGTGAGCGGAGGCTGGGCCGCTCATTGACCACGGCATGGCGAAAGCGCACTATGGCCTTATCTGTATCGCATGCCTGACGTGTGATAGGGGGGGCGGTGTGTTGGAGATGGTGATGAAAAATCGATTGACGATGCACGGATTGACGGTGTTTGCACTGCTATTCATTCCGGCGCTGCTGTTGATTGCTGGCAGTGGGTATTTTTACGCCCGGTCCGAGGTTCGCTATGCGCACGAGCAGCTGCTGGTTCAGCAGCGTCTGGCCCTGAGCGCTGCCCAGCATGATCTGGAAGAGCGGCTGATGGAGGCGCGGGTTGATCTGGATTTTTTGGCTGCCTTGCCGCAACTGCAGCGCGCGGTCGACCAGCCGATAGCGGACTATCTGGACAGGCTGGCGGGTAGTTTTATGGCCTACGGCAAGGCGAATAGCGCCATTCACCAAATCCGCTGGATAGATGTCGAGGGTAACGAGCGCTTGCGCGTCCAGGCCAGTGGTCGACAATTGGTTCGGGTCGCTGATCAGGCGCTGCAGGACAAAGCAGACCGCTCCTACTTCAGTCTCAGCGTCAATCTGGAGCGCGGCGCGGTCTATGCCTCGCCGATGGATCTCAATGTTGAACAGGGCGAAATAGAACAGCCGAGACAGCCGGTTTTTCGACTGGCAACGCCTTTGTTTGATACACAGGGGAAGCGCCAGGGGGTGCTGGTCATCAATTATCTGGGTGATAAGTGGATCGATCTGGTGGCCAGACAGGCCGCGCGTTACCACAGCGAGTTATATGTCCTGAACCGTGATGGTGATTGGTTGCGCGGCCCGAACCCCGAGCACGACTGGAATTTCGGCCTTAGCCCCGAGGGAAAATTGCTGGGCCAACAGCCGCAGGCTTGGCAAACGCTGCTGGCGGCCGATCTTGGCGAAGCCCGTTTGCCGGATGGTTGGTGGATCTGGCAGAACGTTTATCCCTTGCGGTCGACCCGTCTGGATCGTTTTTCTGGGTCGGCAGCGCCGGATCAGCGCCAGGTGGTCGGCAGGCACGACTATGTCTGGCGTTTGGTGGCGCGTATTCCCGAGTCACGTCTGGCTCAGGAAAATTCCCGTATTCAGAAGGCGTTGTGGCCCATTCTGATGACCTTGCTGCTGGTTGCCGCAGCACTGGCCGCCGGTTTTGCCCGGGCTCGTTGCCATATCGAACAGCTGAACGCCAATTTGATTGAGAAGGCAGCGGCGGCGCGCCAGGCCAGCCTGGCCAAAAGTACTTTTCTGGCCAATATGAGCCATGAGATTCGCACGCCGATGAATGCCATTGTTGGTCTGACTCATTTGTTGCGCGGTGAGATGTTGACCCCGACCCAACGCCAGCGACTGGGCAAGATCGACGCCGCCGGCCAGCATCTGCTGTCGATCATCAACGACATCCTTGATTTGTCGAAAATCGAAGCCGGCAAACTGACACTGGAAGAACAGAATTTCTCCTTGAGCGCTGTGCTTGATCATATCCGTTCGCTGATTGCCGAGGCAGCGCAGGCCAAGGGACTGACAATCGAGATCGATGGCGATGCGGTGCCGCTCTGGCTGAATGGCGATCTGATGCGGATTCGTCAATCGCTACTCAATCTGGCCAGCAATGCCGTCAAGTTTACGGCGCAAGGAAAGATTTTTTTGCGGGCCTCTCTGGAAGGCGAGGATGAGGGCATTTTGCGAGTGCGCTTTGAAGTCGAGGATAGCGGCATCGGTATTGCAGCCGATCAATTAGCGCGTTTGTTCAACGATTTTGAACAGGCTGATGCCGGGACGACACGGAAATTTGGTGGCACCGGGCTGGGGCTGGCGATTACTCGACGCTTGGCCGAAATGATGGGCGGATCGGTCGGTGTGGTGAGTACGCCGGGGGTGGGGAGCCGTTTCTGGTTTACCGTGCGTTTGCAGCATGGCCATGGCGTCATGCCCAGCGAAGAGCGCTCGCCCGTGCATGCCGAGCAGCGATTGCGTCAGACCCGTGCTGGCGCCCGGCTGTTGTTGGCCGAAGACAATGCCATCAACTGTGAAGTGGCCATGGAATTGCTGCATGGCGTTGGTCTGGCGGTCGAGGTGGCTGAGGATGGCTTGATCGCGGTCGACAAGGTGAAAACCGGACAATACGACCTGATCCTGATGGACATGCAAATGCCAAACATGGATGGCTTGACGGCCTGCCGGATGATACGCAGCTTGCCTGGTTGGCAGGAAAAACCCATTTTGGCGATGACCGCCAATGCGTTCGATGAGGACCGGGCAGCCTGCCTGACGGCCGGGATGAATGATTTCATCGCCAAACCGGTCAGCCCGGAGGCCTTATATGCCGCGCTGCTCAAATGGTTGCCGGCGCAGGCTGTGGCGAGTGAGCCGGCGGCGCTGCCGGAAGAGGTGGCTGCGGTCGCGCCCGATCCACTGTGCCCGGAATTGATTCTGACCCGCCTGGCGACTTTGCCAGGGGTAGATATCAATCGTGGGCTGTCCCTTTTGCGTGGCAAACGTGACCGATACATTGCCTTGCTCAGACTTCTGCTCCAGCAGCAGAGCACGGCGATGGCCGATGTGGCGCATCTGCTGGGCGAGCATGAGGTGGAGGCTGCCCGGCAGCGGGTCCATTCCCTGAAAGGCGCTGCCGGCACCCTGGGTTTGCGGCAGATTTACGAATTAGCCTTGGCGCTGGATGCCATGCTGCGTCAGCCGGATTTTGATGCCCTACTGGCTTTGCAGCACATGAGCAACATCGGCAACGCTCTGAACGAACTGGCCGAAATCATCCACCCGACCGAGCCAGGCGCTTCAGTAGCTGCACCGACTGCTTCAGAATAAGCGCGCCGGTGTCAGGCGCAGGCCGATCGATAGCCACGCCGGGCTGTTGGCACCGGCAAACTGGCGGCCGACGGTGGCATCGATTTGCAGCAATGTTGGAATCAAGGTTCGGCGTAGGCCGATTTGCCCGTAGGCGGGGACGTGGTCGTCGCCGAAGCTTTCGGCTATTCCTTGCCAGCTGTCGCTGATCCGGAATTCGCCGCCGATGCCCCAGGTAGTGCTGGCATTGCCTCGGGCTTTGTCTTGCAGCCAACCCAGATTAAGGTGCAGGACGACCCGATCATCGTCACTCAGCGAGTGCGACAAGGGCAGGTAAACGTAGCGGTTGCCCAGCAGGTTGGGGCCGGGGGCCACTTCCGGGTGACGGACGGTGCCGACGGCCAGACCCCAGCCCCAGTCGTTTGGGCGCAGCGGCCGAAACAGGGTTTTTGCCTGCAGGACATAGTCGACCGTGCGCGGGCTATCTGCCGCCCAGGCTTGACCGCCACCCAGGGTGATTTCCAGATTGCCGCCTGGGTTACAGGTCGGTAAGGCCCAGGCTTCGTGATGGTCGCGATCGGCGCGTAGCCAGCTTTCCAGCTGGCAACTGCCGGCGGTGCTGAGTCGCGCATCATCGGTGACCAATGGCCGGGCGGCCAGGGCGCTGGTGGCCAGCGGCAGGCAGAGCAGGGGCAGGAAGCGGCAAAGTATCAGGCGGCAAGACATCAGTTAATGATCCCTGCGCCGTATGACCGGGGTTTTAAAGCGCAGTGCCCGTGCGCAAAAATGTTTGCAAACGGACGTCGACCGTGAGGGTGATGGCGGTTAGCGCGGCAGCCCGGGCTTTTCCTTCGGCCGTGGCCTTGTAGAGGTGCGGGGTCATCGCCAGCAGGTCGGCGATCTCGCTTTGGCCGGCAATAGGCAATTCGTAGCTGATCGTTTCGCTGTGCGCCAGGTCGAAGCCGGGCGGCGGCGCCAGCGGGCCGCATCGTTCGGCTTTCAGTGCCGGGTAGATGATTTCGCGCAACTGGCGCAGATGCTCGGGACCGGCGTCGACCTGGATCAGCCGGCCACCGCCTTTCAGGACACGGGCAAATTCGCCATAGACCGGAAAGCCGAAGAGGCAGAGGACGCCGTCCAGTGTGTTGGGCAAAACCGGCAGGCGGGCATTGCTGCCGACCACCCAGTTCAACTGCGGTGCCTGCTTGGCGGCGGATTGGACGGCCCATTTTGAAATATCGAGGCCCAGTCCGGCCACGGTTTGCGCGGCGCCGGTGGCCGCGGCCAGTTGGCGCAGGTAATAGCCTTCGCCGCAGCCGGCATCAAGCAGATTGAGCGCTGCCTTGGCGTCGATTTTGTTGAAAAAAGCGTGGTTGACCGCAGTCGCGATGGATTCGTAGTGCCCGGCCTGCAAAAAGCGGCGACGGGCGGCGACCATCTCCTTGCTATCGCCGGGGTCGCGCGAACGTTTGTGCTGGACTGGCAGCAGATGGGTGTAGCCCTGACTGGCGATGTCGTAGCTATGGCCCGCGGCGCAACGCCAGCTGCCGGCGGAGCGCTGCAAGGGCTGACCATCGAGCGGGCAGGCCAGGGCGCTGAAGGCGGTGACGGTCATGAGGGTGGTCCGGGTCGGTCAGCGATCGTGCGCTCAGGTCGCTTGTTTCAGCTCGGCGGCGGCTGCTTCGCGAGCCCGCTTGGCTTCGTCGAGCAGATAGCGCTGGTAGTCGTCGAGGTCGCCGTCGAAGGGGCCGACGCCGCCGCGTGACACCAGCCAGAATTCGTCGCACACCGAACGCAGTAAGGCACGGTCGTGGCTGACCAGCATGACGGTGCCTTCAAATTCGTTGAGGGCGACTGCGAGGGCTTCGCGGGTATTGAGATCAAGGTGATTGGTCGGTTCATCGAGCAACAGCAGGTTGGGACGCTGCCAGACGATCATGCACAGCACCAGCCGGGCCTTCTCGCCGCCGCTCATGGTGCCGACGGTCTGTTTGACCATCTCGCCACCGAAATTGAAGGTACCGAGGAAGTTGCGCAGTTCCTGCTCGCGGCCCGGCACATTGCTGCGGCCGGCGGCCATGGCCTCTTTGGCCAGGCGGATCATGTGTTCGAGCGGCGTATCCTGCGGGCGTAGCACGTCAAGTTCCTGCTGCGCGAAGTAGCCGATGTTCAAGCCCTTGCCTTCGGTGACTTCGCCGGCAATCGCCTGCAGGTCGCGGGCGATGGTCTTGACCAGCGTAGACTTGCCCTGGCCATTGGCGCCGAGGATGCCGATGCGCTGGCCGGCCATCACCGAGCGGTTGATGCCGCGGACGATGACGGTCGGCGGCGTGCCAGTTGGTGCCTCGTCGGGTGGCGGGTAGCCGATGGCGGTATCGACCATCGACAACATCGGATTCGGCAGGTTCTGTGGCTCCTGGAATTCGAAACTGAATTCGGCATCGGCCAGCACCGGCGCGATCTTTTCCATGCGCTCCAGCGCCTTGACCCGGCTCTGTGCCTGCTTGGCCTTGCTGGCCTTGGCCTTGAAGCGGTTGATGAAGGACTGCAGGTGGGCGATCTTGTCGGCCTGCTTGGCCATCGTCGCCTGTTGCAGCAGCATCTGTTCGGCGCGCATGTCCTCGAACTTGCTGTAGTTGCCGCCGTAGCGGACCAATTTGGCGTTATCGATATGCAGGGTAACGCTGGTGATGGCGTCGAGAAATTCGCGGTCGTGGCTGATCATGACCAGCGTGCCCGGGTAGCGCTTGAGCCAGGCTTCGAGCCAGACCAGGGCGTCGAGGTCGAGGTGGTTGGTCGGTTCGTCGAGTAGCAGGATGTCGGACGGGCACATCAGCGCACGGGCCAGTTGCAGGCGCATGCGCCAGCCACCGGAAAAGCTGTCGACCGGATGGTGCAGTTCAGACACCTTGAAACCGAGGCCGAGAATCAGGGCCTGGGCACGGGCTTCTGCATCATGCTCGCCGGCATCGTTGAGCGCCATATAGGCTTCGGCCATGCGCATGCCGTCGTCGCTGGCTTCGGCATCGTGCACCTCGTTGCGGGCGGCGAGCAGGGTGCTGTCACCATCAATGACGAAATCGGTCGCGCTTTGCGCGGTTTCTGGCATGTCCTGTGCGACCTGCGCCATGCGCCATTGCTTGGGCATCGAAAAATCGCCGCCGTCTTCGTGCAGGTTGCCGTTGAGCAAGGCAAACAGCGTCGATTTGCCGGCCCCGTTACGGCCGACCAGGCCCACCTTTTCACCGGGGTTGATGGTGACGGAGGTCTTGTCGAGCAGCACTTTCGAGCTGCGGCGCAGGGTGACGTTTTTGAGCTGGATCATGGGCAACTTTCTGGGCGGGTGTGCATGATAGCGAGAGTCTGCCCCGCTTGGGACAAACCGATACCGAACTTGATCAATTACAGGCGGTTTTGCACGATTTATTGCTGTCCTTGCCGGGTATTTGGGTCGTGCCGCGCAGTGTCATCCTGCTCAATAATCCACGCGGTCGACTGGTCGTGCTTGCCCAATTCGGGCTACCCCGCCCGGGGTATGCCTAGTCCGGCAGGTAGGAGGCCATCAAGGGGGCTTGCCCGGTACCCAGATAGGTTTCGCAGTGGCGGATGAATTCGGCCGTGCTTTTCGGCATCGGCGTGCGGGCACGGGTGACGTAGAAAATCAGGTCGCGACCGCGACGGATCAGTTGCAGACCCTGGGCCACATCATGATGAATGCTGGCTTTGGTGTCGGTGGCCACCGGGTTGGGCGTGAGGTCGGCCAGGCGTTCGCCAGCGGTGACCATGATGGCCCAGACGTCGAAAATGGCCGGGTCGGTACGCAGCGTCTCGGTTTTGATCTTGGCGGCGTCGGCGAGATCGCGGATGACCTGCTCGATACCAATGAACGAGGGCAGTTGGGCAAAATTCTTGATCATGGCCGCTGCGATGCGGTCGATGTCACGCATCGCCTGGCCGATCTTGATGTAGCGGCTTTCGTAAAAGTCTTCGAGCGGAATCGAAAAAGCGCGGAAGGGTTCACCCCATAATTCGTCGATACCTTCCTCACCGCTACGATGCAGGACATTGCGTCCCAGTTCCATCGCTTCGATCAGGCAGCGGCCGCATTCGCGCATCAGCGGGTTGTCGCTCAGGATCTCGATGCCGCAGGCCTGGAGTTCGACCAGCTTGCGGAAAATATCAGCCGCCCGGTTGAACAGCGCACCGGCCAGCATGGCGCCCTTGATCCGTCGCTTGCTCAGGTCGGGCTCGTCGCTGTAGGCCTGGCGCGCTTCCGTCAGGCGGGTGCCGGGAATGTTCAAGCCATGCTCGGTGTGGTTGAACAGGCGCCGGGTCAGGGCATCGATCAACTTTTTCTTGGCGTCGAGGGTGTCGGCGGGTACGTGATAAGTCTTGATCCAGTAGCCGTCGTAAATGACACGCTCTTCACCATTGACGAGGCGACGCGTCCCTTCTGGGGGTAAGTCGTCCTTGTCAGGCACGCAATCCATTTTGAGCACGTTGGTCATGGGGCGCGAGTATTACAAAAGGCCGAGGTGAGGACAAGTGTTGTCTTGGGCAAGGCTGCCCCAACGCGTGCTTTAAGTTGCGGCCGGCCGGCGGGGGGCAGGAAAATCCAGGCTGACTATTAAGCCGGGCGGTGGCGATTGATCGCTCAGGTCGAGCGTCGCACCGTGCAAGTCGGCAATGCGCCGGACGATGGCCAGGCCCAGGCCGCTGCCTGGTTGCTCGCTGCTGTGCAGACGGTGAAAGCGGCGCAATACGGCGGCGCGCTGCTCGGCTGGAATGCCGGGGCCGTTATCGCTGACGCTGAGGCGACAGCCGCTGTCGATTGTTTGCAGGCGGACGCGGATGCGGCCGTGTGGCGGGGTGTAGCGCAGCGCGTTGTCGACTAGGTTGCGGATCAGGACGCGTAGCCACTCGCTTTGGCCCAGAGTGTGGCAATCACGGTCGACCGTTAATTCGAAGTCAATATCACGGGCCAGGAGGCTGGCCCCCAGTTCGGCGCAAACGCTTTCGGCGACGGTACCCAGGTCGACCGTGTGCGGATCGGGCAAGCCGGATTCAGGATCGAGGCGGGCCAGTTGCAGCATTTGATCAACCAGGTGAGCAGCGCGTGACAGGCCGTTTTGCAACTGGCGTAGCGATTGATCGCGTTCGGCGTCGTCGCGGGCGCGCAGGGCGACCTGTAATTGGGCTTGCAGGGCGGCGAGGGGGGTGCGTAGTTCGTGCGCGGCATCGGCGGTGAACCGTCGTTCGCCCTCCAGTGTCTGCTCAACGCGGCGGAACAGGTCGTTGAGCGCATCGAGCATGGTGCGGATTTCTTCCGGTGCGCTGGCGGGTTGTACCGGTTGCAGTTGCTGCGGGGCGCGGCCGGCAATCTGGCGGGCAATGTGGTCCAGCGAGGCGAGGCCATGCCGGGTGGCGAGCCAGACCCCGAGGCCGATCAGCGGTAGACCGAACAGTGCTGGGAGCAGCAGACGCCAGGCGATGTGTTCGATCAGGTCGTCGCGAATGTAGTGGTTTTCGCTGACCTGAACCTGCAGGCTGTGGTCTTGGTTCCACTGGCTGAAATGTCGCCAGTGGCCCTCGTCGTCACGGGTTTCCGAAAAGCCATTCACTGCGGTCAACGGCGTTTGCGGGCCATTTTTTGAATGCAGCAGCAGGGTGCCGTCCGCCTGCCAGATCTGGAAGCGCAGGCGGCGCTGGTATTTGTGCGCGACCTCGCCGATGTCGTCGATGTCGTCGTCACCATGGTCGGCCAGGGCCAGCAGGGTTTGTGCGGCCTGCGCCAGTTGAGCGTCGAATAGTTCGTCGACCTCGTGATGGGCATCGATGTAGCTGAATGCCATGGTGACCAGCCAGGCAGCGGCAACGCCGCCTAGCAAGAGGGCGAGCAGGCGGCGACGCAGCGAAAACCAGGCGGTATTCATTTGGTGATGGTGTAGCCGACGCCGCGCAGCGTGCGAATCAGCTCGCTGCCCAGTTTTTTCCGCAGGTGATGGATATGGACTTCGAGCGCGTTGCTGTCCGGTTCGTCGCCCCAGCCATACATCGACTGCTCAAGCTGGCTGCGACTGAGGACGCGGCCGGCGTTTTCCAGCAGCAATTGGAGCAGGGAAAATTCGCGGCTGGACAGGTCGACCGTTTGCCCGCCACGGCTGACGCGATGGGCCGCCGGGTCGAGGGTGAGTTCTCCGTGGCAGAGTAGCGGCGCGGCGCGGCCGGCGCTGCGCCGGGTCAGGGCGCGGGCCCGGGCCGCCAGTTCGTCGAGGTCGATCGGCTTGACCAGATAATCGTCGGCCCCGGCATCGAGCCCGCCCACCTTGTCGCCGGTGGCGTCGCGGGCGGTGAGGATGAGGACCGGCAGCGTCTGGCCCCGCGCCCGCAGTCGCTTGAGTACATCCATGCCATCGACCTTGGGCAGGCCAAGATCGAGAATCAGCAGGGCAAATTGCTCGGTTTGCAAGGCCAGGTCGGCGGCATGGCCGTCGTGCAGCCAGTCGACCGCAAAACCGGCCTGGCGCAGGCCGACGGTCAGGCCGTCGCCGAGTTGGGGGTCGTCTTCAACAAGCAGGATACGCATGGCCGGATTCTATCAGCGGGCCAGCCACCAGGCTGCCGAGGCAACCCAGAGGAGCAAGACGAGGGCCGCCAGTGGATGGGCCGAGCGGATGGCGTTTTGCGGTAGACCAGCCTTTTTGCCGTCGACCATGGCGCGGACCAGATTTTCACCATGCAGCACGCTGCCGCTGACAACGCCGGCGATATGGACGAAGACCACACCCAGCATGGCTGTGGCCAGGCCTTCGTGCAGTTCTTCCAGCACATCGCTGCCGATGTCGTTGTAAATGCACCAGCCGGCCAGGCCGGTGGCGATGCCAAGGCCGAGCAGCAGGACGATGGCCCAGCCGCCGGCCGGATTGTGGCCGACGTGATGCTCAGGTTGTAACTTGAGCAGGCTGAGCAGATAACGCCGGGCAGCCTGCGGGCCGCGAACAAAATCGGCAAAACGGGCGTAGCGGCTCCCCCAAAAACCCCAGAACAGGCGGAAGCTGGCAACGCCGACCACGCTGCCGCCGGCCAGCACATGAACCAGTCGCCAGCTTTCACCGTCGCCGGTCAGCCAGGCCAGGATGAAGCCGCCAACCAATAACCAATGGCCGATGCGGACGGGCCAGTCCCAGACCAGGATCTTGTTCATGTGCCTTACTCCCGGAGTTCTAGAATGGCGATGTCGTGTTCGCTGAAACTGCCGCTCGCCGCCTTGGCATGACAGGCTTCGCAATTGGCGGCCGACTTGACGCGTGGATCGCGCCAGAAACGGGCTGGAATCTCGTGGTGCTGGCGCTTGAAACGACGGCTCTGGCTGATGCGTGGTGGTGCACCGGCGCTGCCGATACGGCTGGCCGAGCCGGCGTGGCGTTCGAGGAACTGGCTGATTTCCTGTTGGGTTTTGCGGTCGACCGCGGCATCGCTGCCAAAATGCTGCGCCAACTGGCCCATCAACTGTTGCCAGTCGTTGGCTGCGAGCAGGGCGGGCGGGTAGGCCAGGTGGCAACTGCCGCATTCGTTACGGAAGCTGGCCGGCGTGTCGCCGGGCAGTGGCAGGCGATCAGCCAGGGCGGGCAACGAAACAGCTAGTAGGGCGGCGGCAATGAGGCGTTTCATCTCAGCGTACCTCGCTCATGTAGGCGACGAAATCGGCCTTCTCGCCCGCCGAGCAGGCGCGGCCGACGACTTCCTTGCAATTGCGGCCGAACCATTTTTCCACCTTGGCCGGGTCGCTGAAGCGCTCGGGATTGGCGACCACCGCCAGCGGCCGGATGCGTTTGCCCGTCACCGCATGCTTGCCTTCCTGGCGAGGGTCGTTGGTGTGGCAACTGGTGCACGATGGCATGTCGGCCTGTTGATTGAAGTTTTGACGGAACAACTCGGCGCCGCGCTGGGCTGAGGGGGTGAAGGCGCGCTGGCTGTTCTGTGCCTCGGCGGTATAGCTGCCTTGAATCTGGGCTGGGGTTGCAGCCTGGGCCGACAGGGCGACCAGGCTGGCGATGGCAAGTAATTTTTTCATTGCGCTGCTCCATGAGGTGTGCATGGCGGGCAGTGTAGGCAGGCTGGCTTAAGGGGAGATTAGCCGTGGCTTAAGCCGGGCTTAAATTCGCCAGTTTTTTGGGGCTGCGGCGACTTGGGGGCAGCCCTTGGGGTGTCATGCAAGATCATCGGCATCGGCATCGGCATCGGCGCAGCAGGCTGTAACCTGGCCGTTGCGTTAACCGCAGGGCCGATGCCGCAATCAACCGTCTTCAGCGTGAAGCGGACTTGGTGATGGCGTTTTCCAGCGAAGAATGGTTTAACCGCTACAGCGACGACACCCCGCTGTTTGATGTCTTCGACGCGCTGGATCGGCACATAGCGAGCCAGTTGCATGCGGTCATTTCCCGGCTAAACACCACAACGCACCGTGCAGGATTCACTTTCACCTCTGATTGCCAAAGCGTATGATGTACAGAATACTGCACATCTTGTGCGGCACAGGAGGCTATCATGGGTATTTCCGCAAGCGACGTTATTCCTCTCTCGCACGCCAGAGCTAACTTCTCCGAACTGGCTGAAGAGGTCAAGGGTGGTGCCGAGAAGATCATCACCAAGAACGGCGAGAGCTATATCGCCCTGATCGACGCCAACCGTCTGGACTACTACCACCAGCTGGAGCGCGAGCGCATTCACCTGTTGTTGATCGACGAGGCCTCCAAGGGGCTGGACGATGTAGCCGCCGGTAAGGTGAAGGACGCCCGTAGTGTGATTCAGGCTATCAAGCGCCGTCGCAGCGCATAAGTTGGGGCGGGGCTGCTTGTGGCAAAAAAACCTGTCATCAAATTCACCGCGAATTTCGAGCGCAACCTCGAAGGAATCGAACTTTTCCTGACCGAAGTGGAAGCACCGCAGGCCTTCGACGGCTTGCTGGATGAACTGCTCGAAACGGTGATCCCCAACCTTGAACGATTCCCTGAAATGGGCAGACCATTTTTGGCCCGCCAGCCGCGCTCTGTTGAGACCACCAATGCCTTGGCTGCACTACGCGCAAAGTTGTCGGCGCTGACTCCTGACACCGACGCCTTGTGCGAATACGTCCTCAAGGATTACCTGCTGCTTTACGCACCGATTGGCGGCGCGACTTACCTGCTCGCCATCAGGCATCAGCGGCAACTTTCGTTCGACTTTGAAGGCCACTGGGGACGATAGACCAACGACATAGTACTATCTGAAATAAGTGTTCAAGAAGAAAGCCACAAGGGGGATACGTGAAAGCGACTGAAGCAAATCTGCTCAAATTTCTGAAGAAATCGCCTCAGTTCGTCATCCCGATTTATCAGCGCAATTACTCCTGGACCGAAGATCAGTGTCGGCAGCTATGGACAGACCTTTTGCGTGCTGGCCGTCTTGAGAAAGTCACCGCACATTTCATCGGGGCAATCGTCTATGTTGAACGCGCTCTAGGAAACGTCGTTCAGCAAGAAGCGCTGTTGGTTATCGATGGACAGCAACGGCTAACCACGTCGACACTCCTTATCGCTGCACTCGCCAAGCACTTTGAGAGCAAAGGCGTCGGTGAGTTGCTGGAAACCTTCTCGGCCAAGAAGCTGCGCAACTATTACCTGCTCAACCCTGACGAAGAAGGCGAGCGCCATTTCAAGCTGCTGTTGTCTGAAACCGACAAGGAAACCTTGTTGGCGATTCTTCAAGGTTCGCCGATGCCTGCCGAGAGCAGCACACGGATCAACGAGAACTACGCGCTGTTTCAGCAGTTGATTGGGCAGCATGAAAATGAGCTGGAGGCGATCTGCCAAGGTCTCGCCAAACTGGTCATTGTTGATGTCTCGCTCGACCGCTCGCAAGACAACCCACAGCTGATTTTCGAGAGTATGAACTCGACCGGCCTTGAGTTGAGCCAGGCCGACCTCATCCGCAACTTCATCCTCATGGGTTTGGAGCCAAAGCTTCAGACCGAGCTATACAAAAGCTATTGGCGACCGATGGAGAAGGGGTTCGGGCAAGCCGCCTACGCCGTTCATTTCGATGCCTTCATGCGCCACTACCTCACGGCGAAGACGGGTGAGATACCCAATGTGCGCGAGGTTTATACGGCGTTCAAGACCTATGCACGATCCCTCAAGGGGGATACGCGGGATCTCGTCGCCGATATCCACTCGTATGCGACCTACTATTGCGCCATCGCGCTGGGCTCGGAATCCGAATCGTCGTTGAAGCAGGCATTCCATGACCTCCGAGAACTGAAGGTTGAGGTTTCCTATCCCTTCCTGCTCGACGCCTACAACGACTACAAGCACGACCGCCTTACCGCCGACGAATTGGTGCAGATTGTCCGACTGGTCGAAAGCTACGTCTTCCGGCGAGCCATTTGCGCGATCCCCACCAACTCGTTTGTCAGCGGCGGATGTAAATTGATACAGGCCAGCGATTGAAAGTTGATACACCGAGTTGAGGGAAGATCGGCGGATTTGAGGCGCCGGTGATCACGAACGAGGTGTATATGGAAATCGAAGTATTAA
>Ga0209066_10000262_pt1 | contig 79420 bp, 76 predicted proteins | sample All_14_2_FD_187198 | JGI IMG/M metagenome (GOLD analysis project Ga0209066, IMG submission 187198) | Freshwater microbial communities in response to fracking from Pennsylvania, USA - Allegheny Zone_MetaG_DW_15 (SPAdes) (version 2) ...
CGGCGGGGGCTGGTTAGCTCAGAACTTGGTGCGGACTGTCAGGCGGGCGTTCAGCGGCTCGCCGGTGGAGATGTTGTTGTCGGTGTGCGCGGAGGGGAAATAGTCGGTGTCGGTCAGGTTCTCGACATTGAGCTGGAGCGAGAGGTTCTCCGACAGATCGTAGAACACGGCAGCATCGAGGCGCGTGAAGGCCGGGAGCGTCACGCCGTTGCTGATCGTGGCGAAGCTTTTCGACTGGTGCGTGATGCCAAGGCCGAGGCCGATCTGGCCGGTCACATCATAGCGCGTCCATGCCGAGGCCTGATGGCGCGGCAATTGCGATAGCTTGCGACCGGCAGGTGCGGCGGTGGTGGCTGAACGGACTTCGCCATCCTGCAGGGTATAGCCAAGGCTTGCCTGCCAGTGCGGCAGGATGCGGCCCGCCAACGAAAGCTCGATGCCCTTGGCGCGGGTCTGGCCTGACAGTTCGGGCAGGCCGGTGACCGGGTTGTTGAAGCGCGAATTGTCGCGGTCCAGCTGGTAGACGGCAGCAGTGAAGGCAAGGCCGGGGTTTACGTCCCACTTCACGCCTGCTTCGAGGTTTTCGAACTGCTCTGGCGCGAGGGTGGCTTGCGTGGCGTCCAATGCGCCGAATTGATCGCCCGATTGCGGCAGGAACGTGCGCGTGAAGCTGCCGTAGAAGCTGACGTTTTCCTGTGGCTTGAGAATCAGGCCGAAGCGCGGCGACCATTTGCGGTCGGTGCGCGATGCGCCGACGTTGTTGATCGCATTGCGACCGGTGATGCGGAATTCGTCATAGCGGACACCGGCAACAACTTGCAGGAACGACGCAAGCTCGATCTGGTCCTGAATATAGGCCGAAAACGTGCGCACATCGGTGCGGCTGTTGGTGACAAGCGGGCCATAAGTGAGCGCGGGGACATTGAGGCGTTCTGCCAGCGTGACCGTGCCGTTGTTGGTGTTGCGGCGGGTGGCGTGGGTGTCCTGATCGGCGAATTCGACGCCTGTCAGCAGGGTGTGGCCGATGCCGCCGGTCTGCCCGGTCCAGACGAGGTTGGCTTGCCCGACCCAGCTGCCGCGCACGGTGCCGCTGTCATATCCGGCCAGTGCGACCGTGTTGTTAGTTGTGTTCACCGGTCCACTGGCGAAGATGTTGCCATAGAGCTTGTCGGTGTGGCTGTACTGGCCAAGCACGTTGAAGCTGAGATTGTCGGTCAGGTCATGATCGAGCCGGGCCTGCGCGATGTGCGCGACGACGGTGGCGATGTTCGTGTCCTTGCGGCCAAAGAACGTGTCGTCAAAACCGGTCAGCGGCTTACCGCCCAGCGAGGGCACGCCGCGATCGGTGGTGCGGCGGTCATCATCGTAGTTGTAGGCAAGTTCGATCCGCGTGGCATCGCCCGGCTGGAACGCCATCGTGGGGTTCACGCCGATGAAGCGGCCCTCGAAATCCTGACGGTGGTTGTCGAATTCCTCGTAGGTGGCGTTGAGGCGCGCGCCGACCATGTCGCTGAGCGGCTGGTTCCAGTCGGCGGCAAGCGCGAAAGCGCCGAAGCTGTCGACATTGGCGCTGGCTTGTCCGCTGGTGCCGGCAAGGTCAGGCGTCTTGCTGACACGGTTGATCACGCCGCCGCCGCCGCCACGGCCAAACAGCAGCGCGTTGGCACCTTTCAGCACTTCCACACGCTCGATATTGTAGAGCGAGCGATAGTATTGCGTGTCGTCGCGCAGGCCATCGAGATAAAAGTCGGCGGTGGTGTTCTGGCCGCGCAGGGTGATCTGGTCGCGGTGGCCTTCGCCCTGGCCGAGCACGACGCCCGGGACATAGCGCAGCGCATCGCCAAGCTGGGTAATGCCCTGATCGTCAAGCTGTTCGCGCGTGAGCACGGTGATGGTCTGCGGCACGTCGACCAGCGGAGTGGGGGTCTTTACCGCATTGGCATCGACCGGGCGATAGCCGTCGGCTGTGCCGGTGACGACGATGACTGTGCCGGTGGCTTCTGGCGCAGCGTCTGCCGGAACGACATCTGCGAAGGCCGCTGAAGGGGCAAGCACGGTTCCGGCGAGGAGCAGGCTGACGAGGTGGTTCACAAATTCTCCCTGATCATTTCGCACGCTGGGCGATGCGATAATGATTTGCAGTCACGTCGCCTATTGCGAGTCAAAGTCACTTGCAAGGAGATTTATGAGACTTGGTCGCATTAACATTGATGCGGATCAAACTGGCGCGATGTTGCGTGGTTGGATCGTGAAGCTAAAGCAGTGCGGTGTTTTATCTGGAAGGCGGACTATGAAAGCTACGATCTGGCACAACCCCGGCTGCGGGACTTCACGCAACACGCTGGCGATGTTGCGTGAGTCGGGTGCTGAGGTGACCGTAGTCGAGTATCTCAAGACACCGCCGAGCGCGGACAAGCTGGCGCAGCTCTATCGCGATGCCGGGATCACGCCGCAGCAGGGTTTGCGGATGCGCGGGACGGATGCCGAAGAGCGCGGGCTGGTGCAGGCCGATGATGCGACGGTGCTGGCGGCGATGACGGCAGAGCCGAAGCTGATCGAGAGGCCGCTGGTGGAAACCGACAAGGGTGTGCGCCTGTGCCGTCCCAAGGAGTTGGTGCTGGAGATTCTTTAGACGCGCTTGCGTTCAGAAGCGCATCCCCGTTCGTGTCTCGACTTCGCTCGACGCGAACGGATGTAGTGCGAGCCTCTGTTTAGAAAGGCAGCGGGTGTCCGGCGAGGATCAGCGCGGCGGCACAGCCCAGCACGATCAACCTGCGCGGCAGATCAGGCAGCAGATGCGCAGGAGCGACGGTGTGGATCAGGGCGATTGTGCGGGCCATGCTGCTGCCATGCGCCTTGATTTGTTAACGGCTGGTAAAAGCGTTCAACCTTCCAGCCATTCCAGCAGCGATGTCAGGCATTCGCGCCCCAGCAGCTTTGAGCGTTCAGGACTCCAGCCCTGTTCCAAGCACGGCAGATCGTCGTTGTCCTTGAAGGGCATTTCCAGCGTCATCGCCAGACAGCCAAAGCGTTCGGCCACATGATTGGTGGACATCGCCAGATTGGCGCGACCGGGCGAGGCGGTGGGATAGCCGCGCTTTGTCTGGAAATCCGGCGTGCGGCGTTCAAGGATGGCGCGGTAGCGGGTGTAGCTTTCGCCCAAGGCATCGGTCCATGAAGGGATGCCTTCAAAGCCTGCGATGAACACGTGGGGGATCGCTTCGTCACCGTGGACATCCATCGCGAAGTGGCAGCCGACCTCGTCCATCGCGTTGCGGATGGCGAGCACTTCGGGCGAGCGTTCGGGAGTGGGTTCGTGCCATTCGCGATTGAGGTTCACGCCCACGGCATTGGTGCGCAAGTGGCCGCGGCAAGATCCGTCGGGGTTGGCATTGGGCACCACGTGGAAGCGGCACAGCTGGCGCAGGCGGCGGGCATGGGGGTCTGCCGGATCGGTCAGCATGTCCAGCACCCCTTCCATCCACCATTCGGCCATCGATTCGCCGGGGTGCTGGCGGGCATAGAGCCACACGTGCTTTTCACCCTCGCCCATTTCGAGGCAGTCGATCGGCTGGCCTTCGATGCTGGTGCCAAGGCAGCGGTAGGTCACGCCCGGTTGCGCGGCGACTTGGGCGACCAGATCGTGATGTCGCTCCATCGAATAAGGCGCGAAATAGGCGAACCAGCAGGTGCCGCCCTGCGGGGTGTGGCGGATGGTCAGCGTGCCATCGGCCTCGCGCGGGTCATAAGTGGTGTCGGTGCGGCCCCAGAATTCGCGGTCTTCGGAAAACGCCGCGCGATAGCCGGGCCAGCCGCCGGGATAGGCCGATTTGGCAAGGCCGGTGATCTTCAGTTCCAGTTCGCGCCCTGCCGCCCCATCGACGCGGAAGTGGAACCACTGGAAGAAGTCCGAATCGCGGTCCTTGCGGATGGAGAGAGTTGCGCTGGCTCCTGAAACGGAGAGCACTTCGATATTGCCGGAATCGAACGCGGCATTGATGCGGATGTCATTCATTTGACAGTGATAGTCTCACCCGAGGTGCCGGGGAAGTCCGAGAACAGCGCGCGGGCGAGGCGTGGGGCCGCTTCGCCGATGGCAGCTTCCTTGGCCTTCGCACTTTCGCGGTTGTCGGCGCGGCCTTCCCACAGCGATTCGCCGGTCTTCTTGTCGCGGATGCGGACAGAAAGGCGGGTGACCACGAAATCCTTCGGCCCACCGCCAAGGTTGAAGCCGAGTCCAAGGCCCAGCCCGCTGCCGAAGCTGCCAGTCGATCCGCCCACGCCAACGCTGACGGGGCTGCGCGTGCGTTCGCGCTTTTGCACTTCGCGTTCGATGAACACTTCGGCCACAACATCAGTGGCGCCGGGCGTGGCGATGCCGAAACCCTGCGCGGAAAGTTCGCGCTGGACGGCGGTGAGCCATGTCTTGTCCTCAAGACTCTTGGGATCGCTGCCAGGGGCGGGCTCGACCATCGCAGCCACGCCTTTCAGCCGGGCCAGCGTTTCGGGCGTGTGGAAGCGGGTGACTTCCACCGGGGCCGGCTTGGCCAGCGCGGGCGTGACGGTCAGGGCGGAAAGGGCGAGTGCGGCGGCGAGGCGTTTCATCTTTGCAGCATCCATCTGTTTATCCCCCAAGGTGGGGCCGATTGCCGCATGCCGCAATGCCAAAGGGCACAGTCAGCCGCCGGTTGGCACTACCTGCGCATCGGCAAAGCGGGCGAAGAGCGCCGTGGCCAGTTTTGCTGCAACCGCGCCGTTGTCCAGCCCGTCGTCATCTTCGCGCGATTGCGCTTCGGCGTGGCCTTCCCACAGCACGCGGTCGGTCACCTTGTCGCGGATGCGCACATCGAGCCGGGTGGCGATGATCGCTTTGCGGGGTTTTGACAGGTCGATGTTCAGGGCCATCGCCTGATAGTTGCCGCGATTCGAAACGCCCACTTCCATCGCGCCAGAGACGGCCTTGCGCTTCTCCTCCTCGGGCACGACGACGGCGTGGGTTATGCCGATCTGGGCGATCTGGCCACTTTCCGCGCCGCTGACGGCGGTATCGTAGCCAAGCTTGGCCAGTTGATCGACCACGGCGGCTTCATAGACCGGCAGCTTCCATTCGACTTCGGCACCGTTGGCGGCGGCAACGGTGATCGGGCCTTTGCCGAGCAGGGCCGCAGCGTCTGCGGACTGGAAGGCGGTGACGTCGATTTTCTTGGATGGCTGGGCGGCTTGGCGCGAGGGCCCACCGAATCGCTGGTCCATCTGGCTTCCTCCCCAGCGCCCGCCCATCGGTTGGGCCACGGCGGCGGCAGGCAGGGAGAGCGCGATAAGCGCGACGATGGGCAATTTGAGGTTCATTCGCTTGCTTCCCACATGAGGGCTGTCAGAGTGATGAACGCGCGCCGACGCTAAATCCTGCGCCGGATCAGCCAAATGCAGCAGATTGGTCAGCGCGAGGTTGACTTGGGTGCGCGCCGTCTTTAACGGCCACGCTTCAGTTTTCAGCCCGGTCAGCTTCGGGCAAAGGGATTCGACATGAAGATTCGCAACAGCCTGAAGTCGCTCAAGGACCGCCACCGGGACAACCGCGTGATTCGTCGCCGTGGCCGCGTCTATGTGATCAACAAGACCCAGAAGCGCTTCAAGGCGCGCCAGGGTTAATCGAACAAGTTTCGGTGCAGTCTCGCGACGGCGGGGCTGCACCGGAAACCGGCAGGCCTTTTCACAAGGCGCGTTGCCCCCGCCGAAACGCGGGGGCGCTGTCGTTTTTGGGGTTCGCATGGCAGTAGAAGCCGTAGTCTGGGACATCGGGCGCGTGCTGGTCGAATTCGATCTGGCGCGAATCTACCGCGATTCTATCCCCGATGCAGAGGAGCGTGCCCGATTCGTTGCCGAAGTGGTGACCGAGGACTGGCATTGGCAGCACGATGCCGGTGTGCCCTTTGCGCAAATGGTCGCTGCCCGCTCGGCCGAATTTCCGCAGCATGCGGCGCGAATCGCGCTCTATGCCAGCCACTGGCTCGATAGCCTGCCCGGCCCGGTGCCCGGCACGCATGCGTTGATAGAGCGGCTGGCGGCGCGGGGCGTGCCGCAATATGCGATCACCAATTTTGGTGTCGATGCGTGGGAAATGTTCCGGCCAACGTACCCGATTCTCGATCACATGCGCGATATCGTGATTTCAGGCGTGGAGCGGCTGGTAAAGCCCGATGCTGCGATCTTCGATTTGGCTGCGCAGCGATTTGGCCGTGCGCCGGAAACGATGCTATTCATTGATGACAATGCCGCCAATATCGCCGCCGCGCAGGCGCTCGGCTGGCAGGTGCATCACTTCGTGCGCGATCCGGCGGTGCTTGAAGCGCGGATGCAGGCACTGGGCCTGCTGTAAGGCGGGACGAGCCGCAGTCCCCGTGACCGCGCCCGCCCCGTGGATCGTCAAAAGCCGTCGATAGCCTTGCTGACCAGAACGTTCACCGCAACGCGGCGATTCTGTGCCTTGCCTTCTTCGGTGTAGTTGTCTGCCGCCGGATCGGATTCTGCCATGCCGGTGGGGGTCAGCACGCGGTATGGCTTCCAGCGGCACTGCTGTTGCAGATAGTTGATCACGCTGGCGGCGCGCTTCTCGCTGAGCGTCTGGTTGTATTCTTCGGGGCCGACCGAATCGGTGTAGCCGACCACCAGCAGCAGCGCGTTGTCCATGCCTTCTGCCGTAGCGGCTGCCTGGCACAGCTCTGCGCGGGCCTGCGGGGAAAGTGCGGTCTTGCCGGTGTCGAAATAGACGTTGGTGGTGGCTTTGACGTTGTAATTGTCGATGTCGCCCATGCGGCTGCGCAGGCCCTCGGTGGCGGCGGTCTGTTCAGCAAAGCCCTGCGCCGTGCCATTGCGGATCATGTTGGCGGTCTTGAAATCGCCGTTCTTGAAAGTGATCTGGCTGGCGAGCAGCGTGGTGCCCGATTGCATGGTCTTTACGGTAACGGGCAGGCCGTTGAGCAGGTTCGTCATGCCCAGCTTCTTGCTGCCGAACAGGCCGGTGCTGGCTTTGACGGTGGTGGCATCGTTGAGGAAGATCACCGAGCTGGTGCCATCGACGGCGGTGACCTTCATCTTGTCACCCTTGCGGGCCGTGATGATCCCCTTGATCTCGGGGCCTTTGACCATCTCGGCCATCTCGGGCAGCGCCTCGCCTTCGACAATGATGTTCGGATCTTGCGATGCTTCCTGCGCAAACGCGCTGACGGAAGGGGTAAGCGCCGCTGTGCTGAGCAGGAGCGCGAGCCCTGCGGTTCTGGAAATCGTGTCCACGGATGTCCTCCTGAGAATTTCGATTGCAGACCTGCTGCGACATATCTTTCTGTCAGGTGAATGTAACAGGACGCCGGTTGGATTGTGCAGCTAAATTGCCCCCGTTTTGAGGCGAACCGAGTTCAGGCTGAAAAGAAGACCGGCGGGTTTCCGGGCTTCCAAGGCACGAATTTGGTCATCACAGCGGCGAAAAGCGGCGATCCCAAGTGTGCGGTCAGCCAGTGTTTGAGGTGGGGCAACGGCTGTTCCGCGAACCATGCGGGATCCGCTGCGGCAAACTGACGGACGAACGGCATGATCGCCATGTCGGTCAGACCGGGCGCGGCGTCGCAGAGCTGGCCATTGGCAGCGAGGCGGGTGTCGAACTCGCCGAGGAACGCGACGCCAGATGCTCGATGGGACAGCGCATCGCTGCCGTGGCGGTCAGGATACTTGTAGCGGTCCAAATCATGCTTGAATGGGCCGTCGTTGCGGCCGATTAGCGCGTCGTCGGTGCGCTTCAGCCAGTGTTCGGGGTCGTTCAGGGACAGCGCCCAGCGCATCACGTCGAGGCTTTCATCGATCACTGTGTCGTCGGACAGGACGAGCACCGGGACCGTGCCCTTGGGCGAGGCTGCGAGCATTTCTGTGGGCTTGGCGGCTAGCTTTACTTCGCGGAGTTCCACTTGTGTCCCGCTCACCGCCACTGCCAGCCGCGCGCGCATGGCGTAGGGGCAGCGGCGGAAGCTGTAGAGGACGGGCAGGGCGCTCAGGCGCGAAGGCCGATCAGCGAGATCTGGCGACCATAGCTTGCCTCAGCCCGGTGGGTGGCGCGGCGGAAGGAGTAGAAGCGGTCTTCCTGCGCGTAAGTATCCTCGCCCAGCATGCCGACTTTGGTCAGGCCCGCATCGCGCAGTCGTGAGGCGACGTAGCCTTCGAGGTCGAACCATGCGTGGCCTTCGCGGCCCGTGCGGAAGAAGCGTTCGTTTTCCGAAGCTTGTTCAAGGAAGCGGGCTTCGAAGGCGGCGTCCACTTCATAGCTTTTTTGCGCGATGCACGGGCCAACCACGGCGGCGATGTTGGCGCGGGTCGCGCCCAGCGCTTCCATCGCGGTGATGGTGGCATCGGTGACGCCGGTGAACGCGCCTTTCCAGCCAGCGTGTGCGGCTCCGATAACGCCTGCTACGCTGTCGCTGAACAGCACCGGGGCGCAGTCTGCGGTCAGCACGCCGAGGACGAGGCCGGGGCGGTTGGTCACCAGTGCGTCGGCGCGGGGGCGGTCGGCATCGGCCCAAGGTTCGGTTACCGTCACCACATCGGGCGAATGGATCTGATAGCAGACTTGCAGCGTCCCGCCCGGCAGCACAGCCTCCACCGCGCGACGGCGGTTTTCAGCGGTCAACGCCGGGTCGTCCTCGCTGTAGCTGACGTTGAGGCCCGCAAGCTCACCTATGCTGACCCCGCCGCGACGGCCGAGGAAGCCGTGCGCCGCGCCCGTCAGCAGGGGGTGAGTCAGCGATTCGACGTTCATCCTTCCAAGCTCTTGCTGACCTGTTCACGCACATCGCGCGACAGCGAGGGTTCTGCTGCGATGCGCTCCAGTTCGGCGCGCATCAGGGCCGCGCGGGCTTCGTCGACCTTTTTCCAGCGGCCGAGGTACGGCACGAAGCGCGCGGCGACGTTGCCGTTGATCGGGTCCAGTTTCAGGATCAGGTCCGCGATCAGGCGATAGCCTTCGCCGCCTTCGCGATGGAACGCTTGCGCATTCACCGCATAGGCCATCCACAGTGCGCGGACGCGGTTGGGATTGGTCATCGTGAAATCGGCGTGCTGGCTGAGCGCCTTGACGTGCTCGGTCACCTTGGGGTTCAGCGATCCGGCCTGCAGCGAGAACCACTTGTCGGTGACCAGCATGTTGCCTTCGAACCGTGCATGGAAATCTGCCAGAGCGGCTTCCCGTTCGGGCTGGTCGAGGCTGCACAGGACCATCAGTGCGCCCTGGCGGTCGGTCATGTTGGTGGCGGCATCGTATTGCGCCTTGGCGCGGGCTGCGGCCTCTGCGGGATCGGCGGCGGCGAGATAGACGAGCGCTTGCGTCTTGCACTTGCGCGCGCCGCGTGCGGCGGCTTCGAGGCTGTAGGGGACGGCGGAGCAACGGTCGTGCAGCGAGAGCCACTTGGCCTTCAGCGTTTCGCCCAGCCAGCGCTTCAGGCCTTCGCGTTCGGCAAAGATGCGTGTGGGATCGGCGCGGGTGAGCTGTTCGGCAAGGTAGGCTTCACCCGGCAGGATCAGCAGTTCGCCGCGCATCAGATCGTCGAGCGCGGTATCATCGAGGATCGCGCCCATCGCTGCGCCGATAGCATCGCGAGAAGCGTCGCGGTCCTCAAGTGTGCCTGCGACCGCGCCGACCAAGTAGCGCACGATCAGCTGCTGCATCGCCTCATAACGGGCGAAGGGGTCATCGTCGTGCTGGGCAAGGAAAACGAGATCTGCGGTGGTGACGGGCGCAACCACTTCGACCGGGGCGGAAAAACCGCGATTGATCGAGAGGACGGGGAGCGCCTCGAACCCTTCGAACGTGAAGGTCTGCTCGGCTTCGGTCAGCACCAGCAGTTCCTCGCCGCGATGGATGGCTGCGGCGCGGTCGAACAGCGCGGTACGCAGCGGAATGACCATCGGCTGCTTGACCGGCTGGCCGGGGGTGGGAGCCATGCTCTGCGTCAACGTGAGCGTAAGCGTGGTGCGTTCCAGCGCCATCGTGACGGTGACCTTGGGCGTCCCTGCCTGCTCGTACCAGCGGCGGAACTGGGCGAGGTCCAGCCCTACGCCATCCTCGATGGCCTTGACGAAGTCCTCGCAAGTGGCCGCTTCGCCATCGTGCCGGTCGAAATAGAGCGTGGTGCCTTTCAGGAACCGCTCCATGCCTGCCAACACGGTCATCATGCGGATGACTTCGGCACCCTTGTTATAGACAGTGGCGGTATAGAAGTTGCTGATTTCCTGATAGGAATCGGGGCGGATCGGGTGGGCGAGGGGGCCGGAATCCTCGGGGAACTGGACGGCACGCAGGATGCGCACGTCCTCGATCCGCTTGACCGGGGGCGATCCGCGATCTGCGCTGAACTGCTGGTCGCGCAGCACGGTGAAGCCTTCCTTGAGGCTTAGCTGGAACCAGTCGCGGCAGGTGACGCGGTTGCCTGACCAGTTGTGGAAGTATTCGTGCGCGACCACGCCTTCGATGGCATCGTAATCGCCATCGGTGGCGGTTTCTGGATCGGCCAGAATGTAGCGCGTGTTGAAGACGTTGAGGCCCTTGTTCTCCATCGCGCCTGCGTTGAAATCACTGACCGCCACGATGTTGAAATCATCGAGATCGTATTCGCGGCCATAAACCTGCTCGTCCCACTGCATCGATGCGATGAGTGAGCGCATGGCGTGGTCGGTGCGGGCTTCGTCTCCCGGGCGGACGAGAATCGCAAGGTTCACCTTGCGGCCGGACATGGTGGTGAAGCTGTCCCGGTTGGCCACCAGTTCACCCGCCACCAGTGCGAAGAGGTACGAAGGCTTGGGCCACGGATCGTGCCATTCGGCCCAGTGCGTGCCATCGGCACCGTCACCGCTGGCGGTGGGGTTGCCGTTGGAGAGCAGGACTGGGAACTGCGCCTTGTCTCCGCTCATCCGCACCGAATAGACCGAGAGTACATCGGGCCGATCAGGGAAGAAGGTGATGCGGCGGAAACCCTCGGCCTCGCACTGGGTGCAGAGCAGACCATTGGAGGCGTAGAGGCCGGACAGCTGGGTGTTGGCAGTCGGGTCGATCAGCGTTTCGATGCCGACATCGTGCGCATCGCTGGGAAGGGCGATCACGAGGTCCGTGCCTTCCATGTGCCAATCGTTGTGGGCATGGCCATCGACCGTGACTGCCGTGGCCTCGATCGCTTCGCCATTGAGGCGCAGCTGTGCCGTGCCTGACCCTGCCGGGTTCTTGGCCACTTTCAGCGTGGCCAGCACGCGTGTGGCATTGAGCGACAGCGCGAAATCCAGCGCGATTTCCGGCACCAGCCATTCGGGCGGGCGATAATCCGCGCGGTTGATGACAACTGGGGCGATGACGGGCGAGCCGGAGAGATCGTTCATGGCACTGACTTAGGAACTGGTGCGCAATGCGGCAATCGCGGTTATGGTACATTTCATGGGAAACATGCTGATCTTCGGAATGGGCTACACGTCGCAAGTTGTGGCGCAGCGGTTGCGGGCGCTAGGCTGGACCGTGCGCGGCACTGGCAGCGCGGGCGACATTGCCTTTGATGACCGGCCCGCCGTGGAAGCGGCGCTGGCCAAGGCGACGCACGTGATGTCTTCGGTCCCGCCTTCGCGTGAAGGCGGCGATCCGGTGTTGCAGACATATGGCAAGGACATTGCCGCAGCGTGGCTGGCGTGGATTGGCTACCTGTCCTCGACCGGCGTCTATGGCGATGCTGGCGGAGCGTGGGTGGATGAAAGCGCCGCCGTCGGCACCGGGCGGCGGTCAGCGCGGACGCAGGCAGACCTCGATTGGCGGGCACTTTCGGAAAGAACGCGCGTATTCCGCCTGCCCGGTATTTACGGGCCGGGGCGGAGCGCGCTGGATCGCGTGGCGCACGGCAAGGCGCATCGCATCGCCATTCCCGATCAGGTGTTCAGCCGGGTGCATGTGGAAGACATCGCCAGCGGGGTGATCTCCGGATTTGCAGGACCGGGGGGCGTCTACAATCTGTCGGACGACCTGCCGTGCAGCCAGAATGAAGTGATCGATGAAGCGGCGCGGCTGCTGGGGGTTGCGCCGCCGCCGATGCAATCGCTCGAGGAGGCACAGTTATCACCAATGGCGCTGGCGTTCTATGCCGAGAACCGGCGTGTGGCGAATGGCAAGGCCAAGCGTGTGCTGGGGTGGAAGCCCGCTTTCCCGACTTATCGCGAGGGGTTGCGCGCCTTGAGGGCCAGCACAAGGCCGAGCATGGCCAGCGCCGATCCGGCTAGCGCCAGCATCGACCAGCGATAGCCTTCGAACAGCGTCGAGAGCAGCATGGCGACGACTGGCACCAGCACTCCGTTGTAGGCGCCACGCCCAGCACCGAGGCGCTGGAGCAGGCGGAAATAGAGCGGGAAGGTGACGACCGAGCCGACGATGCCAAGGTAGAGCACGCCGAAGACATAGCCGGGGCGCATGTCGAACTGGGGTGGGCCTTCCACAGCCCATGCAAAGGCCCCGTCAATCAGCGCGCCGATCAGCATTCCCCATGCCAGCATCGGGATCATCGGCACATTCCGTGCAGCTGAACTGGCCTGCAGCACATTCGCAGACGATGCGCTGAACAGCGCGGCGGTGGTGAGCGCGATGCCGGTGAGCACTTGGCCTTCGGGCGGGGCCATGCGGTATTCGTGCAGCAGTAGCAGCGCGATGCCTGCGCCTGCGACGGCCGATCCGCCGATGAAGCCGCGCGTTACCGGCTGCTTGAGCACCGCCCACGCCAGCAACGCGTTGGGCACAACCAGCAATGCGAAGAACACTGCCACGATCCCCGATGTCAGGTGCGTTTCAGCGCGATAGACGAATTGGAAGTTCATCACGAACTGCAACAGGCCCAGCAGCGCGGCGACTTTCAGCCCAGTGGCCGAAATGCGGAGGGATTCGCGCCGGAACAGCGCCAGCGCGCCCATGCCGATGGCGGCTGTGACGAAGCGCCATGTGACCGACCAGCTAGGCGGCACCGTGCCGATCTGGTCCTTGATCACCAGCCAGGTTGACCCCCAGATCAGCGCGACGAGCAGGAACGGCCCTGCGACGCTCCATTGCCAGAATTTTGCCTGACCTGGAAGTTCTGGCCCGGGCAATTCGGGGTCGCTCATAGTGCGGCAATCGCGCGCGCGAGGGCCGAGACTTGGGCCGGATCGCTGTTCCATGCGGTAACGAACCGCGCTGCGCCGGGAGCGTCTGCCGGAGCGGTCCAGTCGTAGAAATCAAAGCCTTGGGCGCGAAGGATGTCCTGTTCTGCGGGAGAGAGGACCACGAACAACTCGTTGGCTTCAACCGGATGGAACAGGCGTTCACCACAGGCACTGGCGATTTCCCGCGCGGCGGCATTGGCGGCGCGGGCATTGTCCAGCCACAGATCGCCCTCAATCATCGCGAGCACTTGCGCGGCAAGATAGCGGCCCTTCGATTGCAGGTGCCCGGCGCGCTTGCGGCGATACCGCACCACATCGGCCAGCTCCATGTCGAAGAACACCAGCGCTTCGGCGTTCATCCCGCCATTCTTGACGCAGCCGAAGGTCAGCACATCGACGCCTGCCTGCGCGGTTACTTCGGCAGGGTGGCAGCCCAGATGCGCCACGGCATTGGCAAAGCGCGCGCCGTCCATATGCAGGCCAAGGCCGCGCCCCTGCGCCAGCGAGCCGATGCGGGCGATTTCCTCTGGCGTGTAGACACGGCCATATTCGGTGGCCTGCGTGATCGAGATGGCGTGGGGCTGCACCTGATGCACGTCGTTGCGGATCGGATCGATCACGGCGGCGATGGCATCGGGCGTCAGCTTCGCGCCTCCACCATCGGCCAGCATCAGCTTTGCGCCGTGGGTGTAGAAGCCGGGCGCGCCGCCTTCGTCCATCTCGATATGCGCCTCGCGGTGGCAAACCACGCCGCCGTGGGGCGGGACCATCGCGGCCAGCGCAAGGCAGTTGGCGGCGGTGCCGGTGGCGACCCACAGGGCGGCGCATTCGGTGCCGAACAGATCGGAGAAGGCATCGTCCATGCGGCGGGACAGCGCATCGCCGTCATACCCCGCATCGGGCGCATCGGCGGCGTGCATGGCGTCCCACACGCGGGGGTGGACAGCGGCGGCGTTGTCGGAGAAAAATTTCATTGGAAACCGCCATGTGGCCCGGCGCGTTTCCGGTCAAGCAGTCACAAAAGCCCAAGGAACAAAGCATGTCGGATATTGCTATCACTCATCTGGATCAGGGCGCGCGCGGCGAATATCACGCGAAAGTGGAAGGCAGCGAAGCGATTGGACGGCTGACGTATCAGCGGAGCGGCGATGTGGTGGTGGCAGACCACACGCTGGTGCCGACGGAGATCGGTGGACGCGGCGTGGCGGGTGAATTGGTCAAGGCGCTGATCGCAGATGCGCGCATGTATGGGTTCAAGATCGTTCCGCAGTGCAGCTATATCGAAGCGGCGTTCAAGCGGCATCCGGAATGGGCGGACCTTCGCGCTTAAGCGGCGATGCGCAGCTCGCTTTTCCACTTCAACAAGGCGCGCACCAGCTTTTCCGACACTTCCGTGAACGGGCCTTCGAGTGCGGCATTGGCTGCAGCGCCACTGCCGCCCAATGCAAGTTGCAAGACTTTGCCCGCTTCACGGTGAAAATCTGCGTGGACGCGGCCGATCACCGTATGAGGCACGGTGCTGCGGTGGCTTGGGTCGAAGGCCGGGTCATGCAGCCATTGTCCGAACTTGCAATTGCAATCGCCCGAGGCCTGCGGGACCGTCATATCACTGCGTCCCGACCGGATGGCAGAGCGCAATTGCATCTTCCAAAGGCCATGCGCCCCGATGGCGTTATCAATCTGGGCGACGAGTTGAGCGTTCGACACTTTGCGACCTCCTTGCACACGGGGCGTTGACGTTGTGCGGATCTAGGCAGATCGGGCAAAGAACGCGTGGGTTGTTGCATCGGAAGACTACGTATCTTCCAGCCCATTTCGCCGACATCGCGCTAGCGTGGTCAATCCTGCTGCAAAGGCAGCGTCAGCGTGGCGACCAGCCCGCTTTCGTTCCACGCAATGTCGAAGGTGCCTCCTCGGGCCTTGCAGATTCTTTCGATCAGCGAAAGGCCCTGTCCCCCCTCGCGCGACTTTGCGACGGGTGGGCGTCCCGTGGTTTCGCGCCATTTGATAAGAAGGTGCTCGTCGCCCAGCTCGGGATGAGGGGTCGCGGCCAGGTCAATCGCCCCACCGTGGCCAATAGCGCCATGTTTGGTCGAATTGACGGCAAGTTCGCCTACTACCAGCGAAATGGCATCGGCGATGCCACGCGATATGGCGTGATTGCCTGCGCACTCCAGCCTGACAATCGGACCATCGGCATCGCGGAAGGGCGAAATCAGTGTGGCGAGCAAGTCTGCAAGATCGGTTTCTTCGCTGCCGCCATCGAAGAGGGTCTGCGCGGTGGCAAGGGCGGAGATGCGCGACACCATCTCGTCGGCAAATGTAGAATTGTGCTCATCCCCGCGCGAAAGCGAGCGGAGCAAAGCGCAAACCATCGCAAAGCTGTTCTTCAGCCGATGGCGCATTTCCTCCAACAGGACTTTCAATGCCTCGCGGTCGGCGTGCAACTGGCTCACATCGCGTGAGACCGAGATGTAGCCAGCCGGCGCACCGTCGGGTGCCATTACTGCCGAGATGCTCACTTCCCACCAGCGCGGTGATCCCTTTGCAGTTGGGCAAAAAGCTTCAAGGCGCGCAACGCGGCCAGCAGTGGCATCGGACAGGGCAGAGCGAATCAATGCGCGCGATTCGTCTGGCCAGAAAGTGGCCCACTCCTTGCCGTTCAGCAGTTCGGGCTCATCAATTTCCATCGCGCACAAGCCATTGGGATTCATCCACAACAGTTCGCCCGACGGGCCGATCAGCTTTACGCAATCGGTGCTTTGTTCAAGCACACGCGAAAGGCTTTCTGGAGAAAGTTCAGCTCTGGACAGCATGGCCCAATCTTAGGTGCGAAAGGCAATGCTTGAAAGCGCGATCCGGCAAATCGTTCCGCATTACGCCAAACTGGGGCAGATCCGGGAAGCCCACGCCTCAAGCTGACGGCGTTGTCGGCCGGTCTTGCTGACGAAGGGAAGAGGAAATGGTGCTGCTGGGGAGGATTGAACTCCCGACCTCAGCCTTACCAAGGATGCGCTCTACCACTGAGCTACAGCAGCACACCATTTCCGCTTGGCCGCCCTGTCACACTGGTGAACCAGCGGGGTGGGCAGGGGCGCGCTAATGACGGGGGCATGGGGCTTTGTCAAGCGACTGTTCTGGCGCGGAAGGTCTGAAAGGTGGCTTGCGCGTGATGGCTTGTCGCGGCAATCACCTTGGGGATGAGCGATGCCAAGCCACCCGTGACCCGCGAAGACCGTCTTGCTGCGCGCCTGCGTGAGAACCTGAAGCGCAGGAAGGCACAGGCGCGCGAGATCAACGGGACCGGTGCAACCCATGAGGAAACGCCCGATTCGCTGGAAACCGGGCTTTCCAATCCGGCCACCTGACGCTAGGGGCGCGTTTCCCAGTTTTATCAGACAGAGGATGCCCCGATGCCCCGCCTGATCCTGATTCGCCACGGCCAGTCGCAGTGGAACCTCGAAAACCGCTTCACCGGCTGGTGGGACGTGGACGTGACCGAGAAGGGCGCAGCCGAAGCCTTTGCCGCGGGCCAACTGCTCAAGGACAAGGGCGTGCTGCCAACGCTCGCCTTCACCTCGCTTCAGACCCGCGCGATCAAGACGCTGCATCTGGCGCTTGAAGCGATGGGCCGGTTGTGGGTTCAGGAAGACAAGGACTGGCGCCTGAACGAGCGTCACTATGGCGGGCTGACGGGGCTGGACAAGGCTGAGACGGCAGCAAAGCATGGCGAGGATCAGGTAAAGGTCTGGCGTCGCAGCTTTGACGTGCCGCCGCCGGTGCTGGACGCAGGCAGCGAATTCGATCTGGCATCCGATCCCCGTTATGCCGGGATCGCGGTGCCCTCGACCGAGAGCCTCAAGGATACCATCGCCCGCGTCCTGCCGTGCTGGGAAGAAAAGATCGCACCAGCCTTGCGCGCCGGGGAAACGGTTATCGTTTCGGCCCACGGCAACAGCTTGCGCGCGTTGGTAAAGCATCTGTCGGGCATTTCGGACGAGGATATAACGAGCCTCGAAATCCCCACCGGCCAGCCGATTATCTATGAACTCGACGATAACCTCGCCGAAGTGGAACGCTATTACCTCTCGGAACGCTGAGTTCCGGCAAGCCTGAAGGGGGCAGGGGAGAGATGACGGACAAGTCAGTGCCAAGAGGGCCACAAGTCGCCATCGTCATGGGCAGCCAGTCTGACTGGGAGACGATGAAGAACGCCGCCGCCGTGCTGGAAAAGCTGGGCGTTGCCCACGATTGCCGCATCGTTTCGGCCCATCGTACGCCGGACCGGCTGGTCAGCTTTGCCAAGGGCGCGCATCTTGAAGGCTTCAAGGTGGTGATCGCGGGCGCTGGCGGCGCGGCACACTTGCCGGGGATGGTCGCTTCCATGACCCACCTGCCGGTGCTGGGCGTGCCGGTAGAATCCAAAGCGCTGAAAGGCATGGACTCGCTGCTTTCCATTGTGCAGATGCCCGGTGGCATTCCGGTTGCGACGCTGGCCATCGGCGTCCCGGGGGCGACCAATGCGGGAATTCTGGCCGCCTCGATCCTTGCGACGGCGGATGATGCGCTGGCCGAAAGGCTGATCGCGTTCCGCACGGCGCAGACGGATTCTGTGGCGGAGAAGCCGGTCGGATGATCCCTCCCGGCGAGACCATCGGCATTCTGGGCGGCGGCCAACTGGGCCGGATGATCGCGCTGGCGGCGGCGAACCTTGGGTATCGCTGCCACGTCTATGCGCCAGAAAGCGATCCTATCGCCGCCGATGTCTGCGCCGCGTTCACGCAAGGCACGTTTGATGACGAGGCTGCACTGGCGGCTTTCGCGCAGCAGTGCGCGGTCGTCACCTACGAATTCGAGAATGTCGCTGCCGGGCCATTGGGCGCGATTGCGCCGCACGCCCGCCTGCACCCGCCCGCCCGTGCGCTGGAAGTGGCGCAGGACCGGGTGAACGAGAAGTCCTTCGTCGAGGCGCTGGGCGGCAGGCCCGCGCCGTGGGCGCAGGTCGATTCGATGGAAGATCTGCGCGCCGCCGTTGCGAAGATCGGCGCCCCCGGAATCCTGAAGACGCGGCGCGATGGGTATGATGGCAAGGGCCAGTGGCGGATCATGCAGCCCGCCGATGCAGAAGCGATTGACCTTCCGCAGGTTCCGCTGATCTACGAAGGCTTCGTGACCTTTGAGGCCGAGTTCTCGGTCATCCTGGTGCGCACAAGTGCCGGTGAAGTGCGCTTCTGGGACTCTGCCGAAAACGTCCACAAGAACGGCATTCTGGACCGTTCGACCGTGCCCGCCGCGCCCGTGATTCTGGCACAGGTCGAAGAAGCCCGCGCGCTCGCCGCCAAGGTGGCCGATGCGCTGGACTATGTCGGCGTGCTGACGCTGGAAATTTTCGCCACGGCAGACGGACCTGTGTTCAACGAGATGGCCCCGCGCGTCCACAACTCCGGGCACTGGAGCATCGAAGGCGCGCTCACCAGCCAGTTCGAGAACCACGTCCGCGCGATCTGCGGGCTGCCGCTTGGCTCCACCGCGCTTGCCGCCAAGGGCGTGGTGATGGACAACCTGATCGGCGACGATGCGCACGATTGGCCTGCGATCCTGTCGGACCCGGCCAATCACCTGCACTTGTATGGCAAGGCGGCGGTGCGACCCGGGCGCAAGATGGGCCACGTGACGCGGCTGGTGCTGTGAGCGGCATCCGCAAAGGCCTGTTCCTGATCTATGCCCGCGCCAGCAACGGCGTGATCGGCAAGGACAATGCCCTGCCGTGGCGGCTCCCGGCGGATCTCAAGCGGTTCAAGGCGCTGACGATGAGCAAGCCCATGATCATGGGCCGCAAGACGTTCGAGAGCTTCCCCTCTCCCCTTCCCGGTCGCCGCCACATTTTGCTGACGCGCGATTCCGCTTGGGCGGCCGAGGGAGCTGAAGTGGCGTATTCGGTTGCCGATGCGCTGGCCCTCGCCGGCAAGGGTGACGTTGCGGTAATCGGCGGAGCGGAAATCTATCGCCTGTTCATGCCCCTTGCCGCGCGCGTGGAATTGACCGAAATACATGCGGCGTTCGAGGGCGATACCGTGATGGAGCCGCTCGGACCCGAGTGGATCGAGGTATCGCGCGACGTGCAGCAGGCTGAAGCGGGAAGGCCCGCGTTCGATTGGGTAACGCTGGAGCGTCAGCAGTGATTCGCTTGGACAGCCGCCAACCCGTGCCCGCAGCCATGCGCGGTGCCATCGTGGCGCTGGGCAATTTTGATGGCTTCCATCTGGGCCATCAGGCGGTGGTGGGTGAAGCGGTCCGCTGGGCGCGGGCTGAGGGCCGCCCCGCCATCATCGCCACATTCGATCCCCACCCGGTGCGCTATTTCACACCACAGGCAGAGCCATTTCGCCTGACCACGCTGGACCAGCGGCAGGATCTGTTCGCAGCGGCCGGCGCGGATGCCATGTTGGTGATCCACTTCGGTGCTGACGTTGCGGGGATGGCTGCAAGCGAATGGATCGAACAGGCGCTGGTCGGCCACCTTGGCGCGGCAGGCGTTGTTACCGGTGAGGACTTCACTTTCGGCAAGGGCCGCAGCGGCAACGCGCAAGTGCTGGCGAGCGAAGGCCCACGCTTTGGCCTGACGGCGCGCGCCGTTGGGCCGGTGACGCTGGAAGGCGAGATCGTCTCCTCCAGCCGCATCCGCGATGCGTTGAAATCTGGCGATTGCGAAGCGGCAACGCGCCTGCTGACGCGGCCTTTCGCAATGCGCGGCACGGTGCAGCATGGCGACAAGGTGGGCCGCACGATCAACTTCCCCACCGCCAACCTCGACATCGGCATGTACCTGCGCCCACGCTATGGCATCTATGCGGTGACGGGGCGGCTGGCGGATGGGCAAGTGCTGAAAGGCGCGGCGAATCTGGGCATCCGCCCTACGTTCGATCCGCCCAAGGAACTGCTGGAGCCGCATTTCTTCGACTTTTCGGGCGATCTTTATGGGCAGGAAATCGAGGTGGCGTTTCACCATTTCCTGCGGCCTGAGGCGAAGTTTGACGGGCTGGACGCTTTGGTGGCGCAGATGGCGCTGGATTGCGATGAGGCGCGGCGGTTGCTGGGTTAAGGCAGAAACTGCGCTATCCTCTATCGTCACCCTGAACTTGTTTCAGGGTCCATCTATCCACTCACACGGCGGGTTGTTTTCAAAGATGGATGCTGAAACAAGTTCAGCATGACGGTTCTGCAGCGGGGTGGGCAATCCTGCGCCAGAGACTTCCCCAACGCGCGCAATTGCTCTAACGCCCGCCGGTCATGACCGAACCACGCGATTTCCGCCCGACCGTCTTCCTGCCGAAGACCGATTTCCCGATGAAAGCCGGGCTTCCCCAGAAGGAGCCGGTGATCCTGTCGCGCTGGCAGGATGAGGGCATTTACCAGAAGGTCCGCGAGAGCCGCAAAGGCCGCGAAAAGTTCATCCTCCACGATGGCCCGCCCTATGCCAATGGCGATATGCACATCGGCCATGCGCTGAACCATATCCTGAAAGACATGGTCTGCCGCACGCAGAACCTGTTGGGCAAAGACGCGCCCTATGTGCCCGGCTGGGATTGCCACGGCCTGCCGATCGAGTGGAAGGTCGAGGAGGAATACCGCAAGAAAAAGAAGAACAAGGACGAGGTTCCGCCCAAGGAATTCCGGGCCGAATGCCGCGCCTATGCCCAGAAGTGGGTAGACGTGCAGCGCGAGCAATTGAAGCGCCTCGGCATCAATGGCGATTGGGACAACCCCTACCTGACGATGGATTCGCAAGCCGAAGGCACAATCGTGCGCGAACTGCTGAAGTTTGCCGAAAGCGGCCAGCTCTATCGCGGCGCCAAGCCGGTGATGTGGTCACCGGTCGAAAAGACCGCGCTGGCCGAGGCTGAGGTCGAGTACGAGGACATCGTTTCGACGCAGGTGGATGTGGCGTTCGAGATTGTTGAGTCGCCGATTGCGGAACTGGTCGGCGCACATGCGGTCATCTGGACCACGACGCCTTGGACGATCCCGGTGAATCAGGCTTTGGCCTATGGGCCTGAGGTTGAGTATGTCCATGCGATCATCAACTGGACTTGGACCGAGCAGGATGATCCGCAAGGTATCCAGTACGGTGATTATTTTGTGGCGGCTGAATCGCTTATCGAAGCGATGGCTGAGCGCATGCGAGCCAACCACACGGATGACGGCCACAAAATCGCCAATGTCAAAGTATCGGTTCTGTCGCGCTTCAAAGGCTCCGACCTCGCCGGAACCATCTGCCAGCACCCGATGGCCAACCTCTTCCGTCGCCCCGTGCTTGACACGGGGCTTGGCTCTTCTTCAAGCGCCGCGCCCGAAGGGGAAAGCCAAGCCCCGGATCAAGTCCGGGGCGACGGTAGTGTTGATGTGAACTTGCCGCTGGCAGAATTCTTCCTGCGCCCCCGGCCAATGCTCCCCGGCGATTTTGTCACCACCGACAGCGGCACCGGCCTTGTCCACATGGCGCCCGATCATGGCGAGGACGACTTTGCGCTGTGCAAGGCGCACGGAATCGAGCCGGTCTTCGCGGTGCAGGGCGATGGCAAGTATCGTGAGGACTGGGCCTGGCTCGGCGGGCAAGGCTCGGTCATCAACCCCAAGTTCAACGCGCCCGATGGGCCGATCTGTTCTGACCTCCGCGAATCTGGCGGGCTGCTGGCGGCGAGTGCGGACTACAAGCATTCCTATCCGCATTCGTGGCGGTCGAAGGCCAAGGTGATCTATCGCTGCACGCCGCAGTGGTTCGTGCCGATGGATCGCGAGACTGAGGGTGGCACGCTGCGCGAAAAGGCCACCAAGGCCATCGCCGACACCCGCTTCGTCCCTGAAAAGGGCCGCAACCGTATCGGTGCGATGGTTGAAGGCCGCCCTGACTGGGTGCTGTCACGCCAGCGCGCTTGGGGTGTGCCGATCACGCTGTTCGTGGATCGCAAGAGCGGGCAGTACCTCGCCGATCCGGAAGTCAACGCCCGCATCGTCGCCGCCGTCATGGCAGGCGGCGTGGATGCGTGGGACGAGGAGCATGCGCAGGAATATCTCGGCGAGAAGTACAAGCTCGACGATTACGAGCGCGTCACCGACATTCTCGACGTGTGGTTCGATTCCGGCTCCACCCATGCCTTCGTGCTGGAATCAGGGCGCTGGCCCGATCTGCAATGGCCCGCCAACCTCTATCTCGAAGGGTCGGACCAGCATCGCGGCTGGTTCCAGTCCTCGCTGCTGGAAAGCTGCGCCACGCGCGGGCGTGCGCCTTATGATGCGGTGCTGACGCACGGGTTCACGATGGACCAGAAGGGCATGAAAATGTCCAAGTCGCTCGGCAACACGATCAGCCCGATCGATCTGATGCGCGATTACGGCGCGGATATCCTGCGGCTCTGGGCGCTCTCTGTCGATTTCACCGAGGACCACCGCATCGGCAAGGAAATCCTGCAGGGCGTTGCCGACCAGTACCGCAAGCTGCGCAACACCTATCGCTATCTGCTGGGTGCGCTGGAAGGCTTCAGCGAGCACGAGCGGCTGCCGGTGGCGGAAATGCCCGAGCTTGAGCAATACATGCTGGGCCTGCTGGGCAAGCTGGACGCAACGCTGCGGCAGGCTGTCGATGATTTCGACTACAACACTTATGTCCGCGCGCTGACCGACTTCTGCAACGAGGACCTGTCGGCGTTCTTCTTCGATATTCGCAAGGACAGCCTCTATTGCGATGCGCCTTCGGACGCGAAGCGCCGTGCCTATCGCACCGTGCTCGACATCCTGTTCCACGCGCTGGTCCGCTACGGCGCGCCGGTACTGGTGTTCACGGCGGAAGAGGTTTGGGCCTCGCGCTATCCGGGTGCTGACAGCGTGCATCTGCTGGAATGGCCGGAAGTCCCTGCTGTCACCGTGGACGAAGCGCGCTGGACCGAACTACGCGCCCTGCGCCAGACCGTGAACGAAGCCATCGAACCGCTGCGCCGCGAAAAGGTGCTCGGCTCCGGCCTCGAAGCCGTTGTCACCGTGCCCGAATCTGCGCCTGACGCCGATCTGGCAGAGCTGTTCATCACCGCGACAGTAAAGCGCGGGCAGGGCAGTGACGTGACCGTCGAACGCTCTACCGACCAAAAGTGCGGCCGTTGCTGGCGCCTGCTTCCCGAAGTGACGGAAGACGGCGCGCTGTGCGCGCGTTGTGACGATGTGGTGGCGGCAATCGATGCGGAAGCCGTCGCCTGATGCTCACCCGAGTGCGTATCGAAGGCCTTGGCCTTGCGCTGCTGGTGGCAGTGCTGGACCGCGTGGTGAAGGCGATCATGGTCGGCCCGCTGGCTTTGCGTGAGCGCGGCCTGATCGAACTGCTGCCGTTGTTCGATCTGCGTTATGCCGAGAATTACGGCGTGTCCTTCGGTATGTTCACCGCCGATACGCTGGAAATGCGCTGGGGCCTGATCGGCATGACCGCGCTGATTGCCACCGGGGTGCTGGTGTGGATGCTGCGCGAAACGGTGCGCGGCGACATTCTGGGGCTGGGCATGGTGCTGGGCGGTGCGGTCGGCAACATCTATGACCGGCTGACCTTTGGCTATGTGATCGACTATGCCGATTTGAACATCGGCGAATGGCGTCCGTTCCAGATATTCAATCTTGCCGACGTGGCGATCACGTTTGGCGTTCTGATACTGCTTGCCCGCTCGTTCAAATCGCGCGAAAAGCCCGAGGACAACGGCGACAATACCGCCACGGAGAATGCATGATGCGTAAAGCTGCCGCCCTTGCCCTTGTCGTCTCGGCGGCGACTCTTCTGTCGGCCTGCGGTGGCGGCGGTTCGCTGTTCAACCGTGATCGGCCTGATGAAATGGCCGTCACCCGCGCCGCGCCGCTGATCGTCCCGCCCGATTTCGCGCTCACACCGCCCAGCCCCGGCGCGCCGCGTCCGCAGGATTCGGAAACCGGCAAGCAGACGCTTGAAACCTTGTTTGGCGGCCCCTCGGCGCGCTCAAGCGTGGAAACCGACACGCTCAACCGCTCCGGCACCGCCGCCGCTTCGATCCGCTCCACCGTGGGCGACCCGGGCACGCAGACGGTGGCCAAGGGTCAGGTCGTGCGCGATATCCTCTCCGCGCCGGAAGGTGATGGGCAGGCCGCAACGGCATCGATCCCGGGCTGATTTCAGCTGTAAAGTAGTTGAAAAGCCCCGCCTCGGCGGGGCTTTTTGCGTCAGGCGCGCCAGTCTATTGCTCCGCGGCCATGCCGTTCCAGAAAGGCGTTGGCTTTGCTGAAATGCTTGCAGCCGAAGAACCCGCTGTAGGCAGATAGCGGGCTGGGATGCGGCGCATTCAGCACCAGATGCGGGCCATCGACAAGGCCGGGCACCCGCGCCGCTTTTTTCTGCGCGTGGCTGCCCCAGAGCATGAACACAGTCGGTTCGGTCCGTGCCGCCACAGCGGCCACCGCAGCGTCGGTGAAATGCTCCCACCCTCGCTTCTGATGCGATCCGGCTTTGGCGGCTTCCACCGTCAGCGCATTGTTGAGCAGTAGGACGCCTTGCTGCGCCCATCGCGTAAGGTCGCCATGAGGCGCGCGCGGCAGGCCAAGGTCGGCTTCCAGTTCCTTGTAAATGTTGACAAGACTGGGTGGAATTTTTGCGCCGCTTTGGACTGAAAAGGCCAACCCGTGCGCCTGTCCGGTGCCATGATAAGGGTCTTGGCCCAGAATTACTACGCGCACCGTATCAAGCGGCGTGGCCTCCAGCGCGGCAAAACGTTGGCTGTGCGGGGGAAAGATCACTTTGCCAGCCGCCTCTTCGTCTCGCAGAAAGTCATCCAGCGCGCGCAAGGGCGGCGATTGCAGCACGGGTTCCAAGGCGGGGCGCCAGCTATCAGGCGGTGATGTGATGGTCATGTTATCGCAAGGTTAGGCGTTTAGGACGCCGCATCGCAAGCGGGGGTTCCGGGATTGCGCCATGCTTGCTAACAGCGACGGGCTGTGCGGAGTGTTTGAATGAAGATCGCAATGGTTGGCTCGGGGTATGTCGGGCTGGTTTCGGGGGCATGCTTTGCCGATTTCGGGCATGATGTAGTCTGCATCGACAAGGATGAGAGCAAGATTGCGCGTCTGCTCGACGGCGTCATGCCGATTTATGAGCCGGGGCTGGCTGAACTGGTCGCGGCCAACGTAAAGGCAGGTCGGCTTTCGTTCACCACTGATCTTGCCAGCGCGATTGATGGCGCCCAAGCCGTGTTTATCGCGGTGGGCACGCCGTCGCGCCGCGGGGATGGCCATGCCGATCTCAGCTATGTTCGCGCCGTAGCGCAGGAACTGGCTGCCAACATCAAGACGCCGACCGTGGTCGTCACCAAGTCTACCGTGCCGGTGGGGACGGGTGACGAAGTGGAGCGGATCATCCGCGAGAGCGGAACGGACGTGCAGTTCGCGGTCGTCTCCAACCCGGAATTCCTGCGCGAAGGCGCGGCCATCGGCGATTTCAAACGGCCCGACCGCATTGTCATCGGGGCCGAGGACGAATGGGCGCGCGGCGTGATGAAAGAAGTCTACCGCCCGCTGTTCCTCAACCGTGCGCCGATCCTGTTCACCTCGCGCCGCAGCAGCGAACTGATCAAGTATGCCGCCAACGCCTTCCTCGCCACCAAGATCATGTTCATCAACGAGATGGCCGATTTGTGTGAGAAAGTGGGCGGCGATGTGCAGGACGTGGCGCGCGGCATCGGGCTTGATGGCCGCATCGGCAGCAAATTTCTCCATGCAGGCCCCGGTTATGGCGGATCGTGCTTCCCCAAGGATACGCTGGCGCTGCTCAAGACGGCCGAGGATTACGGCAGCCCGGTGCGGCTGGTGGAAGCCGTGGTCAAGGCAAACGATACCCGCAAGCGCGCGATGGGCCGCAAGGTGATCGAAGCGCTGGGCGGCGATGCGCGCGGCAAACGCGTGGCACTGCTGGGCCTGACGTTCAAGCCCAACACCGATGACATGCGCGATGCACCCTCAATCGCCATCGTGCAGACGCTGATTGATGGCGGGGCCGAAGTGGTGGCCTATGATCCCGAAGGTATGGACGCCGCGGCGGCGATGATGCCGGGTGTCCGCATGGTGGGCAACACTTACGAAGCCGTCGACGGTGCCGATGCGGTGGCGCTGGTGACGGAATGGGACGCCTTCCGCGCGCTGGATTTCAACAAGCTCAAGAGCCTGATGAATGCGCCAGTGATGGTTGATCTGCGCAATGTCTATGACCCGGCTGAAGTGCGCGCAGCGGGCTTTGCCTATAGCAGCGTGGGCCGGGTGTGAACGGCATAGGGGTGGTTGCGCTTGCAGCCGCCCGCATGACCGCCTAAGCGACAGGGATGGCCGTACATTTTCATGAAGATGACCTGCCCGAAGGCGTTCTTGCGCCCGGGCCGGTTGCTGTAGACACCGAAACGATGGGGCTGATCACCCCGCGTGATCGCCTTTGTGTGGTGCAGATTTCCGATGGCGGAGCGGATGAACACCTCGTCCGCTTCTCGCCAGGAAGCAAATATGCCGCGCCGAACCTGAAAGCAGTGCTGGCCGATCCTGCGCGCGTGAAGCTCTATCACTTTGCGCGATTCGATCTGGCTGCGATCGAGCATTACCTTGGCGTGGTTGCCGCGCCGGTGTTCTGCACCAAGATCGCATCGAAGCTGGTGCGCACCTACACTGACCGCCACGGGCTGAAGGATCTGGTGCGCGAATTGCTGGGCAAGGAGATTTCCAAGCAGCAGCAGTCCAGCGACTGGGGCGGACCGGTGCTTTCCGATGCGCAGCAGGAATATGCCGCGTCCGACGTGCGGCACCTTCACGCCATGCACACCATTCTGGTTGAACGGCTGGAGCGCGAAGGCCGCACCGCAATGGCGCAGGCCTGCTTCGATTTCCTGCCGATGCGTGCGCGGCTCGACCTGGCGGGTTGGGCAGAGCACGATATTTTCAGCCACGTCGACATTTCTCCACGTAAGACATTGAAAAGCTGTGGAAGTTCGTCAATGCTCGTGCCACGGATGAAACGGCCGATGCGGGTGATGCGGTCATCATCCTTGCTGGCAGACCGGTTGCCGCTGGCGTCCAGCTTTTCCACGCGCATCGAACGGAATTTGAAGATTGGAAAGAAGCGGTTGCCGCGCCCGGTGCGCTTTTGCACGAAGAATACCGGCCCACCATCTTCCAGCTTTATCAGCAACGCCACCACCAGCAGCAGGGGTGCTAGTGCCAGCACCGCGCCACCGGCCAGCGACACGTCCAGCGCGCGCTTGATAGCGCGCGCGCGCAGGCCAAGCGGACCGCTTGCTACGATCAGGGCGCTGTAATCGCGCTCGCGCCGGGCACCGATCACGCCCAGCGTTCGTACGTCGGGATCGACGATCTCGCCCGAAACATTGGCGCTTTTGAACACGAGCGCCCATGCTGCCCGGCGGTCTGTGGCGCAACTGACCAGCACCCTGTCCATGTTGAGCATATAAAGCCCGAGGCGGTCCATCATGTGTGGATCACCCAGGTCAGGCGCGAGATGATGCTCACGTGCGTCGATGTGAAAGGCATGCGGCACGCGCAATGCCACGCCGCCATCATCGATCAGCAGGGTGTTGGTTGCTGCTTCGCCACAGCGGGCGTGAACCAGCGGGCAGACCAGCGAGCGCAGCCATACCAGCAAGATCAGGCTGAGCGCGAGGCCGAGAATGGCCGAAACGCGCGAGAATTCATCCGTGCTCTTGGTCGCAAACCCAACAAACAGCAGCACCGCTTCTGCGCCGAGCAGCGAAACCACTGCGCGCCCGCGCGCAAAGTTGATTCGGCGCAGTGATGATAGCGAATAGACCTGCACGCTGAGCGCAATGGTCCAGTACAGCGGGATCATCACTTGCGTGTGGAGGAGCGAGTCGGCCTCGAAAAAGTCACCAAGGTACAGCCACGAGGCGGTGCCTAGCCCACCAAAGATCGCCAGCGCATCAAACAGCAGGAAAACGGCGTATAGCTGCAGTCGTCGCTGCTCCAGCGACGGCGCAAGAGGCAGGGTTACTCTCCTGCGTTCCTGCGACAGGCGCATATCGCTTGCCGGGATGTGCTTCGTCATCGCTTCTGCTGCCCCTCATGCTTCAGATCGCCTGTCAGGAATCGACAGGTGAGCCGAAGCTCGAACTTGTGCTTGGTGCGACCGACCTATTATTATTGCACTGCGCAAAAATACCTAGTGCTGCTGCGATAGCAAGCAGGTTCCCGTCCCGAAGTGCAATTCGCCACACCGAACACCGGAATTTCGCCACAGTTTACCGCGCAGCAGCGCGTGCAATCTCTGCCAGGCCTTGCGCAACAACCAGTTCGCCGTTGCGGTTATCCTCAATCAGTGTGCGGTGCAACATCATGAGTCGTTCGCATAGCCGGGTGAGGCGAGGGCCGCGCCACCGCTTCAACTGCTGCTTGAGATCGGGTTTGTCCCGAAAAAACACACTTTTATCCTGCTCGATAAAGCTGCTGACATCGCCACGTTCGCCCATCCGCGCGGCCAGTTGCACCAATTGTGCAGTGCGGCGCTCCAGTGCCAGAACCAGCCCGACAGGGTTAATTCCCTGTTCGCGCATACGGGAGAGTTCAGACGGAATTTTGCGCAGATCCCCGCCCAGCACGGCGTTGACCAGTGGCATCATGCCGTCATCCTCGCTCACCGCGCAGATCGCGTCGAGTGCTGCAGCATCTGCCTGTCGGGGAGCTTGCGGACTGGCATCCAGAAACAGCGCCAGCTTCTCGATCTCGCTACGCGCCATGCGTGTGTCGAGTGCGGTGGACCGGGCAATCCGTTCGGCCAGATCATCGCTGAGCCGCACGCCCACTGCATCGCCCATGCTCCGCACCGTCCCCGCCACGGATCGCAGATCGGGCAGGTAGAACATGCCGACCATCGCATCGTCGCGATTGTCCAGCAGCTTGGCGATGCGCGATTTGTCGGTGGCTGATGTGGCTACGATGATCACCGGCCAGCCGCCGACCGGGCTTTCGAGCAGCGCTTCGACTGCATCGTGCGCATCATCGCCCGTGGCGCGCACGTGGATGATTCGCTTGTCGCCGAATAACGAGACCGAGCGCGCCTCGTCGGCAAGCCTCACCGGATCACGCTTCAGTTCGCTGCCGCTCAGGTCAACTTTCTCGGCCTCGCCAAACGTCGCCGCCAGCAGCGCCGCGATCTTTGCCGCTGCATCGCTCGCTCCCGATTCGTCGGGGCCGCAGAAATAGAACACGCGGCAATCCTTTACCGCGCGGGCGGCGCTGCTCGCAAAGTTCTTTTGGGTAACCTTCACCGCGCTGTCACGGTGTGTCGCGCATGCGGACCGAAACGCGGGTGACGATCTGGTCGGCCACCTCCTGCGACAGGTTTTCTAGCGCGGTCTGCTCTGCCGCGATCACGGCATATTCGCTGTTCACCACATCGAACCCGGCATCGGACCCGGCGGTGGCATCCAGCAGCACTTCGCCATCCTGCTGATCGATAAGCTGATACCGCGCCCGCAAAGTGCGACGTTCGCGGGTGATCGTGTCGTTCGACAACTGGCCCAGCCCTTCGACCTTGTCGTCCAGCCGGATGTCGAGCCGGTAGCGCGTCCCCTCGCTCTTCGCGCCCGCGCCCAGCCGGTCGGCCAGCGCATTGCGCACCAGCCAGCCAGATTGCCCCTCAATCGGCGAAATCGCGATATCCGAAAGCGCGCGCGCGACGTTGCCTGTGCCGCCGCCAGCGTACATCGGCTGCAGCCCGCACCCGGCCAACAGGAGCGGCGCGCCCAGCAGAAGCAGGAGCTTAGGCGACAAGATTCACCAGACGGTCAGGCACAACGATCACCTTCTTTACTTCCGCCCCTTCGAGCGCACGCTGCACTTTCTCGGACGCAAGGGCAAGGCGCTCAAGCTCTTCCTTCGAAGTCCCCTTGGCCACGGTCAGCGTATCGCGCAGCTTGCCTTTGACCTGAACAGCAACGGTCACCTCGTCATCCACCAGCAGCGCCGGATCGACTTCGGGCCACGCCGCATCGGCGATCAGCCCGCAGCCGATGCGCGCGTAGGCTTCCTCGGCCAGATGCGGCATCATCGGCCCGACCAGCAGCAGCACTTTGGCAATAGCGGCAGTGCGGCTTGCCGAAGGCGCGGCTTTCTCGATCGCGCCGGTCAGTTCATAGATGCGCGCGACGGCCTTGTTGAAGCCCAGCGCCTCGATGTCCGAAGCCACGGCTTCGACAGTCTGGTGCGCCTTGCGATCCAGGGCTTTGTCGTCGCCGGTCGCAGTGGCATCATACTGCCCAAACAAGCGCCACAACCGCTGGACGAAGCGCGCGCAACCCTCGATCCCGGCTTCCGACCACGGCAGGTCGCGTTCCGGCGGGGAGTCCGAAAGCATGAACCAGCGGATCGCATCGGCACCATACTTGGCGACAATCTCGTCCGGGTCCACGACGTTCTTCTTGGACTTCGACATCTTGATGACGCGGCCGACTTCGACCTGAGCGCCATCGGCTTTCAGCGTCGCGCCTTCGCTGGTCCGCTCCACTTCGCCGGGGCTGAAGAACATTGGTTGACCGTTTGCGGGGTTCTTCCGCTCATACGTCTCGTGCGTGACCATCCCTTGCGTGAACAGGCTGCCAAACGGCTCGGTCACCTCGATCTTGCCGATCCGCGCCAGCGCCCGCGTCCAGAACCGCGCATAAAGCAGGTGCAGGATCGCATGTTCGATCCCGCCGATATACTGCTCCACCGGCAGCCAGCGCTTGATTGCTTCGGGATCGAACGGCCGATCTTCCGGCTGGCTGGCAAAGCGCAGGAAATACCACGACGAATCGACGAAGGTATCGAGCGTATCGGTCTCGCGCCGCGCCGGAATCCCACACTGAGGACAGCCGACATGCTTCCACGTGGGGTGGCGGTCCAGCGGATTGCCGGGAACGTCAAACGTCACGTCTTCGGGCAGCGTCACCGGCAACTGCTTCTTGGGCACCGGCACCACGCCGCAGACCTCGCAGTGGATGAACGGGATTGGCGTACCCCAATAGCGCTGACGGCTCACGCCCCAGTCGCGCAGGCGCCACACCGTCTTGCCTTCGCCCCAGCCTTCGCCTTGCGCGCGGCCAATGACCGCAGCCTTGGCATCGCCCACGGACATGCCATCAAGGAAGCCGGAGTTCACCAGCACGCCGTCGCCCGCCTCGGCCTCACCCGCAAATGGCTTGTCCGCATCGGCAGGGTCAGCGGCAACCACGCGCAGGATCGGCAAACCGTACTTGGTGGCAAAGTCGAAGTCGCGCTGGTCATGCCCCGGCACGGCCATGATCGCGCCGGTGCCGTATTCCATCAGCACGAAGTTGGCGATGTAGACCGGCAGGTCTGCGCCCGTGAACGGATGCTTGGCGGTAATCCCGGTGTCGAACCCCAGCTTTTCCGCCGTTTCCAGCTCAGCCGCAGTGGTTCCGCCCTGCTTGCACAGCGCGATGAAATCCTGCGCTTCCGTCGAACCTGCCGCCACGCCTTGCGCAATCGGGTGGTCCGCCGCCACGGCCACAAAGCTCGCGCCAAATATCGTGTCGGGCCGCGTGGTGTAAACCTCCACCCGCTCGCCGTTCGAAAGATCAAAGCCGAACTGCAACCCTTGGCTCTTGCCGATCCAGTTTTCCTGCATCGTGCGGACCTTTTCGGGCCACTTGTCCAGCGTCGAGAGGCCTTCGAGCAGTTCGTCGGCAAAGTCGGTGATCTTCAGGAACCACTGGTTCAGCTTGCGCTTTTCCACCAGCGCGCCAGACCGCCAGCCGCGCCCGTCGATCACCTGCTCGTTGGCGAGCACGGTGTGATCCACCGGATCCCAGTTGACCGTCGATTCCTTGCGATAGACCAGCCCGGCTGCGTACAGATCGACAAATAGCGCCTGTTCGTGGCCATAGTATTCCGGCTCACAGGTCGCGATCTCGCGGCTCCAGTCGAGCGCGAAGCCCAGCCGCTTCAACTGTGCCTTCATGTTGGCGATGTTGTCGCGAGTCCAGCCGCCGGGGTGGACGCCCTTTTCCATCGCCGCGTTTTCGGCTGGCATGCCGAAGGCGTCCCAGCCCATCGGATGCAGCACTTCAAACCCGCGCATGCGCTTGTAACGGGCCAGCACGTCGCCCATCGTATAGTTGCGCACGTGGCCGATGTGGATGCGCCCCGAAGGATAGGGGAACATCTCCAACACATAGCTGCGGGGCTTCGCGCTCGAATCATCGGCGCGGAAGGACTGCTGCTCGTCCCACACCTGCTGCCAGCGGGTGTCGGCGCTATTGGGGTCGAAACGCTCTGGAGCGGTACTGGCGGGAATGTTCGCGGTCATGCGCGCTCCTCTAGGCAGCGCAGCCATGACACGCAAGATTCGCCTGAAGCGGAATTACCCCGCAATCGCCGCGCGGCGCAGATCGCGCGCCTTGGTCAGGATGATGTCTTCCAGCTTCTGCACGGTGGCGGCCTGCACCGGAGCATCGACCCACTGGCCGGCTTGCGAAACCTGGCGGCTGGCCGCCACGCGCAGCGCATCGGCGCGCAGATCCTGGTCAACGATGGAAACGGTTACCTTCACGCGTTCGCCCGGGTTCTTGGGGTTGGCGTACCAGTCGGTCACGATCACGCCGCCGTTGCTGTCGGTCTGGAGCAGGGGCATGAACGACAACGCATCAAGGCTGGCGCGCCACAGATAGGAATTGACGCCAATGGTGGTGACCTGGCTTGCGGCGAGGTCGGCCTTGGGGCGCTCCTTCTTGCCGCAACCGCTGACGAGAACGGCCATGCTGGCGATGATCGCGCCGCTAACAAGCATCTTGCGGGTGTTGCGCCCAGTTTTGACAGTAGTGGTCACTACGAAACAGTCCTTGCTTGCAGCGATGTTGCCGCAGGTTTGCGCATCCGTGAACGGCGCGTGCTGAAAAGGCCTCTATCACCGCCGCGCGCCATGCGGCAAGCGCGATGAAGGGGGCTGGGAACAGCGCCGGAAGCAATCGCTGCAAAAGGCTGTTCGTCGCGTGAACCTGCGCTGAATCTCCGCATGCGAAGGAGCCGGGTGCCGCCGATATGTGGACATTACGCCACACCCGGCAAGGAAGAGTCTGTCAGCGGTGACAATACGTGGCTTCGCACTGGAAACTTTTAGCTTTCATCCGTATTGAGTGGCACTGGATAAAGTGCTTGCATCAGAATCGCTCAACCGCGACTGTGCAGGCAGGATAAATGAACGGGGCGGCGTTGCGGCTTTCTGCAGGCGAAGTCTAAAGTGGGGTGAAGGCGTTACACGATGTTCGGACGGGGCAAAAATTCAGCGGATAAGGGCGCGATGCGCCACCGCCTGAGCATGCCTGCCGTGCGCACGCCGCTGATCCTTGGCGGAGCTGTCGGCCTCGCATTGTTCGTTGCCCCCACCGTTACATCTGCCTTCTCCAGCGGTTTCGATACCGCACCGGTAAGCCTCGCTGCGCGCGGCGGCATCGGTTCGTTCACTCCCGCTTCGGTCGATGAACGTCTCGCTTCACAGATTACCGTCCGAGCTTTGAAAAGCGGGAAGCTGTTCCGCTTCACGCCCGCCGGATCAGATGGCCGCCCCAACCGCTCAGTCACCGTTGCCGTGCGCGTCGATTCGCTCAGCGCGCAGGGCTTCTCGGTTCGCAAGACGCTGGCTGATGCGTCGTCTGCGGCTGGCGCTTCGCAAGTGCGGATCGCGCCGATGGCGTTCAACCTCGGTCTTGCCCGTGGTTATGCCAGCTTCGCCACACCCGCAGCATCGGCCTCGCCGCTCAAGGACATGCAGCGGATCGACATGCCCGATCTCGCCCAGTTCAAGGTTGCTACGCCCGCTTCAAAGCCCAGCCGCTTTGCTCCCCGGATCGAAGCCGAAGGCCGCGATCAGGCTGGCCGCGCACCGCGCACGCTTGAAGGGCAGGGCGATTATCAGGTCGATCTGGGCGGCAGCTACCGCCTGACCCGCAATCTCAATGTCACTGCCGGCGTGCGCTACTCGCCCGAGCGTGATCGCCTGCTGCCGCTCACCGATGGCAAGCAGGATAATCAGGCCGTCTACGTCGGAACCCAATTCCGCTTCTGACGCTGGTTTATGAAAATGCGCTCCAATTAAACGATCAATTGATCGCGCGTTTTCTTTATCGATTTCTTTGTGACCTTACGTTGCTGCAGGTTGCTATGCAGCAATTCGATGCTGCACCTGCAGCATTTACGTATTCTGTAACTTGTCGCATTGCTTCGTTGAACCTAACGTACCCTTGATGTCCGCAAGGGCGTGATGGGAGATTACGAATGGCGCGAGTTGCAGTTGTCACCGGTGGTACGCGCGGAATCGGTCAGGCCATTTGCATGGCCTTGAAGGCGCAGGGCCGCAGTGTCGTGGCCAACTATGCCGGAAATGATGAAAAGGCGCGGGCCTTTACCGCAGAGACCGGCATTCCCGCCTACCGCTTCGACGTGGGCGATCATCATGCTGCACTTGATGGCTGCGCCCGCATCGTTGCTGAAGTGGGTGAGATCGATATTGTCGTCAACAACGCTGGCGTCACGCGCGATGGCGTGCTGCACAAGATGAGCTTCGATGACTGGAACGATGTCATGCGCATCAACCTTGGCGGTTGCTTCAACATGGCCAAGGCGACTTTCCCCGGCATGCGGGAGCGTGGCTGGGGCCGGATCGTCAACATCGGATCGGTGAACGGCCAGTCCGGCCAATACGGTCAGGTCAATTATGCCGCCGCCAAATCGGGCATCCACGGCTTCACCAAGGCTCTGGCGCAAGAAGGCGCCAAATACGGGGTCACGGTCAACGCTATCGCGCCCGGCTACATCGATACGGATATGGTTGCCGCGGTTCCGCCTGCCGTGCTGGAAAAGATCGTCGCCAAAATCCCCGTAGGCCGCCTTGGCCATGCTGAGGAAATCGCCCGCGGCGTCGCCTTCCTTACTGCTGACGATGGAAGCTTTGTTACCGGTTCCACCATGTCGCTCAACGGCGGCCAGCATATGTATTGATTGCGCGAGCGAGGGCGGCGTCGAATTGAAAGATTCCGCCCATCGACTGGAGGGGGTAAGGCGATGACAATGATACCGGTCGGCGACAAATTCGTTGCAATGCGCACCATCCGTAACGCAACGAACGGGATCGATCCCCTGGACGATGTCCGCATCGGGTTCGTTGATCACAATGCAATCTCGATCCATGTGATCAAGAAAGACGGTAGGTCAAAGCAGTTTCTGGTTCCTCGTGATGCTTTTGTCTTTAATTTCGAGAGTGACCGGCACCATCTGGCCCCACCGAATCGCGGGTATGCTATGTCGCGGCATGCACTCACTCCATACAAATAGCCCCGGCGTTCAATCCGCGAACGGGCCATTTCAGTTTTGACGATCCCCTATCACCCCCCGGTCAAACGCTCGGTCGAGATCGCCGGGCACAAGACGTCGATCAGCCTCGAGCCGCTGTTCTGGGACATGCTGCGCGATGCTGCTGAGGGGGAAGGGGTGCCGGTCAACGCGCTTGTCGCGCGGATCGACGCAGAGCGGATCAGGAGTAATACGCCACCGGGGCTGGCCGGGGCAGTTCGCATCTGGCTTGTTGCGAAACTGGCCGCAGGCGAGTCCTCTCAGGAAGCGGCAGGCGCTGGCGCATCCTGAGCCGGAACCGTCGCTTCGGGCAGGTCTGGCAGTTCCCGTTTGTCGAGCATTTCCGCCGCCGCATCCAGCGCTTCGGCTTCGTCGCGCGTAACGCCGCCGGGCTTTTCCTCAGCCGATCCGCAGCCCGCCAGCGCACCTGCCAACACTGCAATCAGCAGCGGGCGAAAGGGTGCTCCGGCGGGCAAACGGCGTGTCATTATTGTGCCGGCGCTTCGTCGCCTTCGCCTTCGGCAGCAGCGGCCTGGGCAGCAGCGGCCACAGCGGCAGCGCTGTTTGCCGTATCGCGCACGGCATCAGCTTCGGCATCGGCAGCAGCGGAGGCGTCAACCACAGGTTCCGGGGCAGGCGCGGCTGCCGAAGGCTCCATCGCGGGCAGTTCGTCCGCAGGCATTTCCACGGTGTCCTCTTCTGCCGCTTCGGATGCATCGTCCGATTTGCCGCAGGCCGAAAGCGCCAGCGCAGCGGCGGCGACAATCGCCAGGCTCGGGTATTTCTTCATCGTACTACCTCTCAAGTGGCCCTTGCGGGCTGATCGCGTGACCGGCGCGATGGCGCAGAAGCAAGCCTTGCCGGTCTGACGGCGCTGTTCTATCGGCGGCCTCGGTCCAAGGCAATTGCTACCTGCCGATTGTATGCGTTGCTAACGGATGATATAAAGCGATCCTTATATCCGTTGACACGTATAAAGTTTTCTTTATATCCTTTTCGCATGGCAATTCACGACGCAATCCGTGCGCTTGACGACCCGACGAGGCTGCGCATCCTGCGCCTGCTGGCCAGCATGGAACTGGCCGTGGGCGAAGTGGCGCAAGTGCTTGGGCAAAGCCAGCCGCGCGTCTCCCGCCATATCAAGATACTGTGCGATTCGGGCCTTGCTGAACGGCGCAAGGAAGGGGCGTGGGTCTTCCTGCGCAGCGGCTTGGGCGAAGGCTCAGACAATCCGCTGATCGCCGCCATCGCCCGCCTGCTCGATGTGGCCGAGCAGCAGGACGCCGGCTTTGCCCGTCGCTGCGCCGAAGATCGCCAGCACCTCGATGCCATCCGCTCCGCCCGCCAAACCAGCGCGCTCGAATGGTTCGCCCGCCATGCCGAGGAATGGGATGAACTGCGCTCGCTCCACATCGCCGATGGCCCCGTCGAATCCGCGCTCACCGAAATGCTGCTGGGCCTTGCCGGAGAAACAGGCCTCGGTCGCCTGCTCGATGTAGGCACGGGTACTGGCCGCATTGCCGAACTGCTGTCCTCCAATGCCGCGCACGTCGTCGCTTTCGACAAAAGCCCCGACATGCTGCGCATCGCCCGCGCCCGCCTGCAGGATCTGCGCGCCGACAGCGTGGAACTGGTACAGGGCGATTTCGCGCAACTCCCCTTCGCCGCGCGCAGCTTTGATACCGTCCTGTTCCATCAGGTTCTGCACTACGCTCAGGCCCCCGAAGCCGTGCTGGCAGGCGCCGCCCGCGTCACTGCACCCGGTGGCCGCATCGCCATCGTCGATTTCGCCGCGCATGACCGTGAAGACCTGCGCCAGACCCACGCCCACGCCCGCCTCGGCTTCTCCGACGCCCAGATCGAGGCGATGCTGCGCGATGCCGGCTTTGCCCCGCACGAAACCCGCGCGCTGGCGGGCCACGAACTCGTGGTGAAGCTGTGGACCGCCACAAGGCGCGAAGACAGCGTAACGCAATTAGAACCGCGCCAAAGCCGGAAGGCCTGAAGACCCATGAACGCCAGCTACGACCAACTCCGCGAAGCCCGCACCGCGCTCGACACGCCCTTGTTTGCAGGGCTTCCGGGCGACATCAATGTGTCGTTCGAATTCTTCCCGCCCAAGAGCGACGCGCTGATGGTGCAGCTGTGGGACGTGGTTGAAACCCTCGCTCCGTTCGCGCCGCACTTCGTCTCGGTCACTTATGGCGCTGGCGGCTCCACCCGCGATCGCACCCACGGCACCGTCGCGCGCATCATCAAGGACGCCAAGCTCCCCGCCGCCGCGCACCTCACTTGTGTCGATGCGACCAAGGCCGAAATCCGCGAAGTGGCGGAAAGCTACTGGGAAGCAGGCGTGCGCCACATCGTCGCCCTGCGCGGTGACATGGGTGCGCCGGGCGTGCCCTTCACCCCGCACCCTGAAGGCTATGCCAACGCGGCTGAACTGGTCGCAGGCCTGAAGCAGATCGCCCCGTTCGAAATCTCGGTCGCCGCCTATCCCGAATCGCACCCCGATTCGCCCAGCCAGCAGGCCGATATCGACAACCTGAAGCGCAAGCTTGATGCAGGTGCCACCCGCGCCATCAGCCAGTTCTTCTTCGAACCCGAAACTTTCTTCCGCTTCCGTGACAAGCTGGCGGCTGCGGGAATCGACGCCCCGGTCCTCCCCGGCATCCTGCCCGTGTCCAACGTCGCGCAAACGCGCAAATTTGCCGCGGCCTGCGGTGCCGCCATCCCGGCGTGGATGGACGGCCTGTTCGAAGGCCTCGACACCCACCCGGCCTCGCGCCAGCTCGTCGCCGCCACCATCGCCGCTGAATTCTGCCGTCGCCTCTATGCTGGCGGCGTGCGCGATTTCCACTTCTACACCCTCAACCGCGCCGAGCTGTCCTACGCGATCTGCCACCTCCTTGGCCTTCGCCCGACAAAGCCTGCGCTGGAGAAAGCTGCGTGACTCTCACTCCTTCAACTGCCCGCACCGCCTTCCTTGAACAGGCCAGGCAGCGCATCCTCATCACCGATGGCGCGTTCGGCACAGAGATCCAGAACTTCAAGCTGACCGAGGCCGACTACGCCGGAACCCTCGGCCTCGCCAAGGACCAGAAGGGCAACAACGACATCCTCGCGCTGACCAAGCCCGAAGTGCCAGAGTCCATCCACCGCGCCTATTTCAACGCCGGGGCGGACATCGCCGAAACCAACACCTTCAGCGCCAACCGCATCAGCCAGGCCGATTACGCCGCCGAGCACCTCGTGCGCGAAATCAACGTGCAATCCGCGCAGCTCGCCCGCCGCGTGGCTGACGAGTTCACCGCCAAGGATGGCCGCCCCCGCTTCGTCGCCGGTGCCATCGGCCCCACGAACAAGACGCTCTCGCTCAGCCCCGACGTCAACGATCCCGGCTTCCGCGAGATCGACTGGGATTTCCTCGTCGATGTCTATGCCGAGCAGGTCCACGCGCTTGTCGAAGGCGGCGCAGACTTCATCCTGATCGAAACGGTGTTCGATACGCTCAACGCCAAGGCAGGCGTCATGTCGGTGCGTCAGGTCGAAAAAGAGCTGGGCCGCGAAATCCCCATCATGATGTCGATGACGCTGACCGACCTTTCGGGCCGCAACCTCTCGGGCCACACGGTCGAAGCATTCTGGTACGCGATCCGCCACGCAAAACCGCTCACCATCGGTCTCAACTGCTCGTTCGGCGCCACCCAGCTGCGCCCGCACGTAAAAACGCTGTCCGAAATCGCCGACACGCTGATCATGGTCTATCCCAACGCCGGCCTCCCCAACGAACTGGGCGAGTATGACGAGATGCCGCAGACGACCGCAGGCCTCGTCAAGGAATGGGCTGACCACGGACAGGTCAACATCCTGGGCGGTTGCTGCGGTTCAACGCCTGCACACATCGCGGCGATGGCGCAGGCGGTGCAGGGCTTGCCCGCCCGCAAGATGGCCGTGCCCGAAACAGTCACGTGCCTCGCAGGCCTCGAACCGTTCATCATGGCCGCCTGATTTCGTCCCCCTCCCGCAAGCGGGAGGGGTTAGGGGTGGGCAGCACCACAGCGCTCACTCCAGAGAAAAAGAACCCACCCCCGACCCCTCCCGCTTGCGGGAGGGGGGAGTAGAAAATGAACACCACCGCCTCTGCCCCATCCGGCTCCCGCTTCGTCAACGTCGGCGAACGCACCAACGTCACTGGCTCTGCCGCCTTCAAGAAGCTGATCCTTGCGGGCGATTACCCCAAGGCAGTCGAAGTGGCGCGCCAGCAGGTCGAGAACGGCGCGCAGGTGATCGACGTCAACATGGACGAGGGCCTGCTCGACGCGGTCGAGGCGATGACCACCTATCTGAAGCTGATCGCCGCCGAGCCAGACATCGCCCGCGTGCCGGTGATGATCGACAGCTCCAAGTGGGACGTGATCGAAGCGGGTCTGAAATGCGTTTCGGGCAAGCCCATCGTCAATTCGATCTCCATGAAGGAAGGCGAAGAGGCCTTCCTCACCCACGCCCGCAAATGCATGGACTATGGCGCTGCCGCCGTGATCATGGCCTTTGACGAAAAGGGCCAGGCCGACACCAAGGAGCGCAAGGTCGAAATCTGCGAGCGCGCCTACAAGCTGCTCGTCGGCATGGGCTTCCCGCCAGAAGACATCATCTTCGATCCCAACGTCTTCGCCGTCGCCACCGGCATCGAAGAGCATGACAATTACGGCCTCGATTTCATCGAAGCCACGCGTGAGATCAAGGCGCGCTGCCCGCACGTCCACATCTCGGGCGGCCTGTCCAATCTGTCGTTCAGCTTCCGTGGCAACGAAATCGTGCGCCGCGCGATGCACTCGGTGTTCCTCTACCACGCCATCCCTGCGGGCATGGACATGGCCATCGTCAACGCTGGCCAGCTGGACATCTATGACCAGATCGACCCGGTGCTGCGTGAAGCCTGTGAAGACGTCGTGCTCAACCGCCGCAAGGTGGCCGAAGGCGAACAGACCGCCACCGAACGCCTGATCGAACTGGCCGAAAGCTACAAGGGCAAGGACGTCGTCGCCGAAAAGGCCGCCGAGGAATGGCGCGGCTGGGACGTTGTCCGCCGCCTTGAACATGCGCTGGTCAAGGGCATCGACGCTTACGTTGTCGAGGATACCGAAGAAGCCCGCGCGATGATCGACGCACGCGGTGGCCGCCCGATCGAAGTGATCGAAGGCCCGCTGATGGAAGGCATGAACACGGTCGGTGACCTGTTCGGTTCGGGCAAGATGTTCCTGCCGCAGGTGGTGAAATCGGCCCGCGTGATGAAGAAGGCCGTCGCCCACCTCATCCCCTTCATCGAAGCCGCCAAGCAGCCCGGTGCCAAGGCCAAGGGCAAGATCATCATGGCCACGGTCAAGGGTGACGTCCACGATATCGGCAAGAACATCGTCGGCGTGGTCCTGCAGTGCAATGGCTATGAAGTGCTGGACCTTGGCGTGATGGTGCCGTGGTCGACGATCCTCGATACCGCGCAGAAGGAAGGCGTCGATATCATCGGCCTGTCCGGCCTGATCACGCCGTCGCTCGATGAAATGGTCACCGTGGCCGAAGAAATGAAGCGCGCCGGGATGAGCATTCCGCTGCTGATCGGCGGGGCCACCACCAGCAAGGTCCACACCGCGCTGCGCATCGATCAGGCGTATGACGGCCCGGTCGTCCACGTGCTCGATGCCAGCCGCGCAGTCGGCGTCGCCTCGCAACTGCTGTCCGATACGCAGGCCGATCCTTTCATCAAGGCCACGGCGGCGGAATACCAGCACGTGCGCGATGCGCGCGCGGGCAAGGGCGCGTCAAAGCTGCTCAGCCTCGAAGACGCACGGCTCAATGCCTTTGCGCCCGATTTTTCGGAAAAGGCCCCACCGCCCGAACAACCCGGTCGCCACATTTTCGATGACTGGAGCCTCGATGATCTGGTCGATTGCTTCGACTGGACCCCGTTCTTCCGCGCGTGGGAACTGGCCGGCACCTGGCCGTCGATCCTTGAAGATGAAGTGATCGGGGAATCGGCGCGCAGCCTCTATGCCGATGCCAAGGTGATGCTCGAAAAGATCATCAGCGAAAAGTGGCTGACGGCCAAGGGCGTCGCCCAGTTCTGGCCTTGCGCCCGTCATGGTGACGATGTGGTGATCCACCCCAATGACGATGAACTCTCCGTCCGCCTGCCATTCCTGCGCCAGCAGTTCATCAAGAGCCGTGGCCGCGCGAACTTCTCGCTCGCCGATTTCATCGATCCTGAAGGGGACTGGATCGGTGGCTTCGCCGTCGGCATCCACGGCATCGACGAACACCTCGCCCGCTTCAAGGCGGACAACGACGACTATTCGGACATCCTGCTGAAAGCTCTGGCAGACCGCTTCGCCGAAGCCTTTGCCGAGCGCCTGCACCAGTATGTCCGCACCACACTCTGGGCCTATGCACCGGGCGAACAGCTGACCAACGAAGCGCTGATCCGCGAACAATATCGCGGCATCCGCCCCGCGCCGGGTTATCCAGCCTGCCCGGACCACACGCTCAAGCCGATCCTGTTCGATCTGCTCGATGCGACCAATACGGCGGGCATCACGCTGACCGAATCGCAAGCGATGTTGCCCACCTCGGCGGTGTCGGGCTTCTACTTCGCCCACCCCGAAAGCCAGTACTTCGGCGTCGCCACCATCGGGCGCGATCAGCTGGAAGAATATGCAGGCCGCCGCGGCATGGACCTGCCCGTGATGGAACGCTGGCTGAGGCCGAACCTGGATTGACGCACCAAAGCCCCCTCCTCTTACACGGAGGGGGCTGGGGGTGGTGCCTTCTGCTTTTTCCTCTCCAACACGATAACTGCTCCCCCGCGAAGGCGGGGGCCTCGGTGTTGTTGCGGAACGCTAGCGTAAACCTCCTGAGGCCCCCGCCTGCGCGGGGGCGCACTGGTCTTGGGAAGCGGCCTACTGCAACCGACTGGCCGCAACCCGAGATTGCGCCCGCTGCCGAAGATAATCGGCCTCCACGTCCGGCACTTCAGCTTGCCCCGCCAGCACGCCCAGCGCTGCGCCAAGCCCGTGATGCGCCAGTTCGCCCAGCGCCGCTTCGGTATCCTGCCCCAGCTCTGCAGCCAGCGCTTTCAGCACCCGCGCCATTTCGGCAAACTCCACTTCGCTTTCCCACGCCGCCTTGCATTCTTCACGGCGCACGAAGCTGTCACGCATCTCAAAGCCCATCGCAGATCTCCGTACCCGGCGGACTGCCCGCCATGTCCACAAGCTGTCAGGTGAAGGACAAGGCGCGCTTAAGCTGCTCCCGCGCACCTTGCCGGAGCCTAGGGATGGTTAAGCGGTAACCCATTTTTGGCGCGGCTTGCCTTGGCAGAGCCTGCGCGGCATGACGCAGGCAATGGGCACCACCGAAATCTTCCTGATTGCGCTGACGATCATCCTCGCCGTACCCTACCTTGCATGGCGCTTGCTGCGCACCGATTACTGGGCACCGCTGGTGGTGGTGCAGATCGTCGGCGGCATTTTGCTCGGGCCGGGCGTGCTGGGCGCTGCGTTTCCTGACTACTACGCCTTCGTCTTCAATCCGCAGGTCATCGGATCGCTCAACGGCATCGCGTGGTGGGCGGTGATGATGTTCGTGTTCGTCGCCGGGCTGGAGCTCGACATTTCCGACGCCTGGGCCAACCGGCGCGAAACCGCCATCACAGCGGCGGGCGCGCTGGTCACGCCGCTGGTGTTCGGCGCTGCTGCCGCTGCACTGCTTCTGCAGACGCCCGGCTGGATCGGGCGGAACGGCACGTATGCTCAGGCCGTGCTTGGTATCGGCATGGCCTGCGCGGTCACCGCGCTGCCGATCCTCGTGCTGCTGATGGAAAAGCTCGACATCTTCCGCCAACCGCTCGGCCAGCGCATCCTGCGCTATGCCAGCCTCGATGACATCGCGATCTGGGGCGTGCTGGCGTTGATCCTCGTCGATTGGGAGCGGGTGGGGCGGCAGGCGATCTTCCTTGTCGCCTTTTCGCTCGCCTCATGGGCCGTGCGCGCGCTGTTCCGGCGGCTTGAGGAGAATGACCGCTGGCATGTCTCGCTGATCTGGCTGGCCGCCGTGGGCTTTGCGGCGGACTGGTCGGGCCTGCACTTCATGGTCGGCGCGTTCCTTGCGGGCGCGGTGCTGGATGCGCAGTGGTTCTCGCGCGAGCGGTTGGACGGGTTCCGCCAGTTCCTCCTCCTTGCCGTCATGCCGGTGTTCTTCCTCTCCACCGGCCTGCGCACCAAGTGGGACGTGGGCGGCGTGGCCGTGTTCGGTGCGGCTTTCCTGTTCCTCGCTGCATCGGTCGCCGGAAAGCTGGTGGGCGTGCGCATCGCGGGCCGGATTCTGGGCTGGGCAAAGGGCGAGGCGTCGATCATCGGCTGGCTGTTGCAGACCAAGGCGCTCATCATGATCATCTTCGTCAACGTGTTGTTGGACAAGGGTATCGTCACCAATGAGACGTTCACCGCGCTGTTGCTGATGGCGGTGTTGAGCACGATGCTGACCGTGCCGATGGTCACGCCGAAGCTCAAGAAACTCGACCTCTCGCACAAGTGACAGTGGCGTTTTCGGGGCGTTCGAACAGGGTGTTTCCGAAGTGCACCTAGATGCACCTAGATGCACCTAACTGCACCTAAACGCACCGGAGAGCCGCCGAGATGCCTGAAATCGACCCCGTTTCGCGCCTGAGCGCCATTGAGGAAATCAAGCAGCTGAAGGCCCGCTATTTCCGCTGCATGGACACCAAGGACTTTGTTGGATTGCGAAAGGTGTTCGCCGACGATGCGGTGTTTGATGCCTCCTGTTCGCTCTCGATCGAACCAGCCGAAGATGCCGCCAACTGGGTCCATTCGGGCGGAGACACGATCGCCGCTTTCGTCGAAGCCGCCGTCGCGCCCTTGCGGACCGTCCACCACGGACATTGCCATGAGATTGAATTGCTTGGCGAAAACGATGCACGCGGGGTGATCGCGATGGAGGACCAGATCTGGGACGCAGACGGCAAGCCCTTCCTCCACGGCATGGGCCACTACCACGAAACCTACCGGCGCGAGGCCGATGGCTGGAAGATCGTCACCAGCCGCATCAGCCGCCTTCATGTGATCGTGGGCGTGGAATGACGCCGCGCGATCTGCCATAGCGGGGGCGTGACCCTTACCGCCCTCGATTTTTCGCCTTCCGATGTGCTCGACCGTCTCCACGCGGTGTTTGGATTCTCCGCGTTCCGGGGAGTGCAGGCCGATGTGGTGGAGCGGGTGCTGGCGGGGCGCTCGACCTTGGCGGTCATGCCCACCGGCGCGGGAAAATCACTGACATATCAGTTGCCTGCGGTGATGCAGCCGGGGTGCTGTGTTGTCGTCTCGCCGCTGATTGCGCTGATGCATGACCAGTTGCGCAGCGCAACTGCCAACGGCATCCGCGCCGCCACGCTGACCAGCGTGGATCTGGACCGGGGGCAGACCATCGAGCGGTTCCTGTCGGACGATCTCGACCTGCTCTATGTCGCGCCGGAGCGGGCCAGCCAGCCGCATTTCCTGGAGATGCTGCGCCGGGGCCGGGTGGCGATGTTTGCCATTGATGAGGCGCATTGCGTGTCCGAATGGGGCCACGATTTCCGCCCCGATTACAGGCTCTTGCGCCCGCTGATGGACGCATTCCCCGACGTGCCGCGCCTTGCTTTGACGGCCACGGCGGACCGGCACACGCGCGCGGATATCCTGACGCAGTTGGGCATTCCTGAAGAAGGGCTGATCGTTGCGGGGTTCGACCGGCCCAACATCCGCTACGCCATCGTCCCGCGTGACAACCCGCTGCGGCAGTTGATGACGGTGATGGCCGAGAACCCCGGCCCCGGCATCGTCTATGCCCCGACGCGCGCGCAAGTGGAGAAGCTGGCGAACCAGTTGGGCGCTAGCGGCAGGCCGGTGCGGCCCTATCATGCGGGGCTGGATGCGGCGGTGCGCGCGGCCAATCAGGCGGCGTTTGTGGATTCCGAAGACATGGTGATGGTGGCGACGGTCGCCTTCGGCATGGGGATCGACAAGCCCGACGTGCGCTTTGTGGCCCATGCCGCCTGCCCCAAGAGCATCGAGGGCTATTATCAGGAAACCGGCCGAGCCGGGCGCGACGGCGATCCTTCGGTGGCGGTGATGCTGTGGGGCGCGGAGGATTTCGTACGGGCGCGGCAGCGGATTGCCGAAGTGGAAGAGCACCGCCGCGCCGGGGAGCGGGTGCGGATCGATGCGCTGGCGGGGCTGGTGGAAACGCCGCACTGCCGCCGTGCGCTGCTGCTGCGCCACTTTGGCGAGAATCCGCCGCCGTCCTGCGGGAATTGCGACAATTGCCTGAATGCGCCGGGGGTCACCGATGCGACCGAGGTGGCGCGCAAGCTGCTGTCTGCCGTCTATCGCACCGGGCAATCGTTCGGCTTTGGCTATGTGGAGAAGGTGCTGACCGGCGTGGCCGATGAGCGCGTGACGCAGCGGGGGCATGACCAGCTTTCGGTGTTCGGGATCGTGACGGCAGACGAAGCGCCGCTGCTCCGGCCCTTGGCGCGGGCATTGCAGGCGCGGGGCGCGCTGGTGGCGACCGAGCATGGCGGGCTGGCGCTGGGCGGTGAGGCGCGGGCGATCCTGAAGGGTGAGGCCGAGGTGCCGCTGGTGCTGGCGCCGAAGAAGGAGCCGCGTTCGGGCAGACGCGCGCGGGGTGGCACCGGGGCGGCGCTCAACCCCGTGGGCGATCCGGTGTTCGATGCCCTGCGCGCGCTGCGCCGCGATCTGGCGCGCGAGGCTGGCGTGCCGCCCTATGTGGTGTTCCACGATTCGGTGCTGCGCGAGATGGCAGCCTCGCGGCCTTCCACGCTGGCGGATCTGGGGCAGATCGGCGGGGTGGGGTCTCGGAAGCTGGAGGCCTATGGCGACCGGTTTCTGGAGGTTTTGCGGCAGTTTTGAGCCCCGCCGTTTCGTCATCCCCGCGCAGGCGGGGATCCAGTGCGTTGCTGCGAGTCTTTTGTTGTTGGATTCCCGCCTGCGCGGGAATGACGAAAGGTGGTTTGAACCGTCAGTTCACGGTGCCCGGTGCAATCGGTTCTTCAGGGTCGTGCAGCGGCATGCCGCGGGTCTTCCATAGCGAGAATGCCACGCCGCCTGCGATGATCGCGAAGGTTATCCCAAGGCTGAGCGCCGGGGGGAACTTGTCGCCGCCGAGGAGGAAGTCGGTGACGAAGATCTTGCTGCCGATGAACACCAGCACGGCGGCCAGCGCATACTTGAGGTAGGCGAAGCGGTCGATCATCGCGGCCAGCGCGAAGTAGAGGGCGCGCAGGCCAAGGATGGCCATGATGTTCGAGGTGTAGACGATGAAGGTGTCTGTGGTGATCGCGAAGATTGCGGGCACCGAATCCACCGCGAAGACGAGATCGGCAAGGTTGATCACCACCAGCGCGAGGAACAGCGGGGTGGCGGCGTTGACCAGCTTGCCGGTCTTTTCATCGGGCACTTTCACGAAGAAGTGCTGATCGTGCAGTTCCTTGGTCACGCGCATGTGGCGGCTGATCCAGCGGACGACCGGGTTGTTGCCGATGTCCGGGTCATGATCGTTGGCAAAGAACATCTTGATGCCGGTGAACACGAGGAATGCGGCGAAGATATAGAGCACCCAATAGGCCTGTTCGACCAGGGCCGCGCCGCCCGCAATCATCGCGCCGCGCAGGAAGATGACCGCAACGATGCCCCATAACAGGGCGCGGTACTGATACTTTGGGGGGATGGCGAAGAAAGTGAAGATCAGGCTGATCACGAAGACATTGTCGATAGACAGCGCCTTTTCGATGAAGAACCCGGTGTAATACTTCATGCCAAGGTCCGCGCCCTTTTCGGCCCAGACCCACGCGCCGAAGGCCAGCGCGATGGTGATATAAAACGCAGTCAGCCGCAGCGATTCGCCAATGCCCATCGCCTTGTCCTCTTTGTGGAGGACGCCAAGGTCGAACGCGGTAAGCGCGACGACGAGGCCGATGAAGGCGAGCCAGAACCACGCTGGCGTGCCCAGCCAGTCTGCAAAAAGGAATTCCATCTATCGTCTCCGCACCCCGCCGCCTCCCGAATGCTTCGGCAGGCAGCAGGGTTCCTCTATTTCAGACTGTTGCCAGAGCCGCTTCGGGGCGGCGCAGGAAGAGGTGGGCGAGGCGGGCTTTTACCGCCTGCTTGAGCCGGTGCAGGCGCAGGACATCGAACGGGTCACGCGCCATGCGCAGTGCAGCGTCGAGTTTCTGGTGACGTTCGAGCAAGTGGAAGTAACGGTCAGACATCAAGGTAACCCTTCGAAAGCAGTGGCGTTCGATCAGGGATGCCGCACTTTTGACCCGAAGGTCCGGAAGAAGGGGGGAACAACACCCGGACCCAAAGCATCGGCATCACCCGATGCGGTCCGACATCACGAGGCGCTTTTCACACATGGGCGAAAGCGCCGCGCCAGAGGGGCCCGGTCCGCTCCGATAATTTGGAGCGATTCGTTCTGGATTGCAAGGGGGTTTGTTTGAGGCGTGGTGCCTACCCCGCTGCGACTAACTTCACTGCGTTCAGTAAGTCTCGCCGCCCCCCCCCCGCCTGCGGGAGGGCGGAAGCGACTCTGACAACTCCCCTCCCGCAAGCGGGAGGGGTTGGGGGTGGGCACCTTTCCGGCTTGCCGCCAACTCCCGATTTGATATTAAAGTGATATCAGATTTAGAGGGGTAGGTTCGATGGCTGATTCGCGGACACATTCGGCAAGCAGGGAAACCGGGGCCTGGGCGGCCAACGGTTATGCCATGCTGATCGCGTTGATTGCGCTGGTGGTGTTGACCGGGGCGCGGGTGCTGGGTTTTGCCGGGAGCCAACCGGCGGAGTCCGAAGTGCTTGGGTTCCTCTCCACCATCTTCATCGGGCCGGTGCTGATCGTGCTGATCGCATCGGGGTTCTACATGATCCAGCCCAATCAGGCGGCGGCCATCGGGCTGTTCGGAGCCTATCGCGGCACGGACCGCAACCACGGGCTGCGCTGGGTGTGGCCGTGGATGAGCAAGACCAAGATTTCAGTGCGTGCCAACAATGTGGTTTCCGAAAAGCTCAAAGTGAACGACCTGCGCGGCAATCCCATCGAGATTGCGGCCAACGTGGTGTGGCGCGTTTCGGACACGGCGCAGGCGCTGTTCGATGTGGACGATTACAAGGCGTTCGTGTTCGTGCAGATCGAAAGCGCGGTGCGGTCTATCGGTTCGCGCTATCCCTATGACGATATTGAGCATCAGGAAGTGACGCTGGGTAGCCACCACGATCAGATCAACGCCGAACTGCGCACCGAACTGAACGCGCGGCTGGTGCTGGCGGGGATCACGGTGGACGAATGCGGGCTGACGCACCTTGCCTATGCCCCTGAAATTGCGGGCGCGATGCTGCGCCGCCAGCAGGCCGAAGCGGTGATTTCTGCGCGCAAGAAGCTGGTGGAAGGCGCGGTTTCGATGGTGGAAATGGCGCTGACCCAGCTTTCGGAAAAGAACGTGGTGGAACTGGACGATGAGCGCCGCGCGGCGATGGTATCGAACCTGATGGTGGTGCTGTGTGGTGAGCGCGATGCGCAGCCGGTGCTGAACGCCGGTACGCTGTACCAGTAAGGCAGGACGAATGGCTGCGGCAACCAAGAAGGCGTTCCCGCTGCGCATCGATCCGGCGCTGTTCGCCGCGATCGAGCGCACGGCGGGGGCTGACTTGCGATCAGCGAATGCCCAGATTGAAGTGCTTTTGCGCGAGGCTTTGGCACGACGCGGGGTAAAACTGGCGGCGGCGGAGCCGGTGCGGCGAGGGCGACCGCCCAAGGAGTGAGCCGTCCCAAAGGGCAGGAACTGGAACGCAAGGGCCTGTCAATCATTTCGCGCTATCTCAGCATAAAGGATGTTGGGAGCGGATATGCGGATGATGAACCCTTTTGCCCTTCGTGAGCGCCGCCATCGTGGCCAGCGCCTTGCCGCACTCCTGCTGGGGGTAGCGGTGGTGGCCGCTATTCCGGCGAGCGCGCTGTTCGCGCAAGGGGGCCAGCGGACGCCTTATACCGTGCTGGAAACCGGTCGCAGCTTTGCGGCGTTGCAGGAGGCGGTGACTTCCATCGGTGATGGTTCGGGCACGGTGCAGATCGAGCCGGGTGTCTACCGCGATTGCGCGGTGCAGGGCGGGGGCGACGTGGGCTTCGTGGCGCAAGTGCCGGGGCAAACGGTGTTCGACGGCGCGGCCTGTGAAGGCAAGGCGACGCTGGTGGTGCGCGGGCGCTCAACGCGGGTGGAAGGCCTGATCTTTCAGAATGTGCGCGTGCCCGATGCCAATGGCGCAGGGATCCGGCTGGAGCGCGGCAATCTGACCGTGCGACAATCGTGGTTCCGCGACAGCGAGCAGGGCATTCTGTCTGCAGACGATCCGACCGGGGCGGTGCTGATCGAACAATCGACGTTCACCCGGCTGGGCCGGTGTGATCGGGGGCTTTCGTGCGCGCATTCGGTCTATTTCGGCGAATATGGCAGCGTGACCATTCGCCGCAGCCGGTTTGAAGCGGGGCGCGGCGGGCACTACGTGAAGACCCGCGCCGCACGGGTGGACGTTTCGCAATCCAGCTTTGACGATAGCGCGGGCAAGACCACCAACTACATGATCGACCTGTCTGCTGGCGCAGCTGGGCGGATTACCGACAATGCCTTTGTGCAGGGACCGGACAAGGAAAACCACAGCGCGTTCATCGCGGTGGCAGCAGAGGGGCGGGCGCACAGCTCGGCCGGGCTGCTGGTCAGCGGCAACGATGCGCGGTTCGCGCCGGGAGTGCGCTGGGGATCGGTGTTCGTGGCCGACTGGTCGGGTGATGCGCTGTCCATCGGGGCCAACACACTGGGCAGCGGACTGACCAAGTTCGAGAAGCGCTGAGGTTGTTTAATCGGCCTTTGACCCCTACTTTGAGGGGGTGTTGAGCCGTCTTTCCCTGAACTTTGCCGGGCGGATCTGGGCGCTGTTGCTGGTCCTGACCGTGCTGACGCATGCCACGGTGCCGTTCGAGGCACCTTTGCAGGCGCGCAGTGGATCGGCGTTCAGCGCGGCGACCGTGGATATGGCCGTCGCGCCGGAACGCAAGCTGCAGGTGCAGCGGGCGATGGTGCCGGTGGCTCCGCCAGGGCCTGTGGCCATGCTTGCGCCTGCCGTGCCGGTGCTGGAGCGGGCCGCGCATTTCTGGCCACCGCAGACCGCGCCACCTGCGCCCGCGCCGCTGCTGTTGCGGCCTGCACCGAGGGCACCGCCGATTTCCTGACCTGCCGCTGCGCCTGCGGGCGCTGTTGAAACGCATGTCAGGACATTCATCATGTCAAAGAGTTCTACGATTGCCTCGGCAGTGGACGCGCGCCGCGCCCATGTCGAAGCGCTGCTTGCCGCCTTTCCCGATGTGACGCCTGAAGAACGGGCGCTGCTGGTCAACTGGTTCAGAAGCGAGGCCAGCGCGCTGGATGTGGCGCTGGTGGCCAGCAATCCGGCGGCGGAGCGGGGCTATCGCGCGTTCCGGGCCGAGCATGTCGACCGGTTCACCGTGAAAGACATGGTGCGCGCGCTGGTGTTTGCCGCTGTGGTGGCGGCGCTGGTGCTGCTGGCCGTGGCGGGTGCGCCGGTGTGAGGTGTTAGGGCGGGGGCTTCGGTCCTCGCCCTCAGCGCAGGAGATGGCCCGTCCGGTCGCGCTTGGTTTCCAGATAGCGCTGGTTGTGCGGGTTGGCGGGGAGTTGGTGGGCGACGCGCTCCGTCACATCGAGGCCGAGGCCTTGCAGCGTGGCGACCTTTTGCGGGTTGTTGGTGAGCAGGCGCAGCGAGGAAATGCCGAGCAGATCGAGCATGCGCGCGGCCACCGGGAAATCGCGCGCTTCGCTGGGCAGGCCTAGGCGCTCGTTGGCGTCTACCGTATCGAAGCCCTGATCCTGCAATTCGTAGGCGCGCAGCTTGTTGATGAGGCCGATGCCGCGGCCTTCCTGTCGCAGGTAGAGCAGCACGCCCCAGCCGCCGGTGTTGGCTTCTTCGGCCATGTGGGCGAGCGCTGCGTCAAGCTGGGGGCCGCAATCGCATTTGAGGCTGCCGAGGACGTCGCCCGTCAGGCATTCGCTGTGCAGGCGGACGAGCGGCGTGCGCTCGCTGGTCTGTGTGCCGAGGACGAGGGCGACGTGTTCGCGCAAGTCATCGCGTGCGCGGAAGGCGATGATTTCGGCGTGTTCGCAGGCGTGGACAGGCAGGCGAGCGCGGGCCTGGATCGAAAGGTTGAGCGGGTCTTTGAACGCGGCGAGATCGGCGGTGGAGACTTCCGCTGCGATGTCGACGCCGGTGGAGATGAGGAAGGCGGGGAGGATGCCTGCCAGCCGCGCCATGTCCATCGCGGCGGTGGCGGCGTCGTAAGCCTCGATGGGATCGGCCTTGAACGGGCCGCGCAAGGGGCTGCGCAGGTCTGCGGCCGGATCGGCGAGGTTGCGCGCGGCAGAGAGGCTGAAGGGTTCTGCGCCGTGGATCATCACGGGGGCTTCGGGCACGGCGGCATCGCGCTGGTTGGCAAGCTTCAGCGTGGCGGCGCGGGCGGCGGAGATGAGCAGGCGCGCGGCGTAGATGCCGGGCTGGACGTAGGCGGTTTCGGCAGGGAGCAGGTCCAGCGCGCCGTTTGTGCCGGTCACGCGGATCGCCCAGCCGTGGCGCAGGGCGTCCAGCGCCCTCGCAACGTTCCGCGACTCGCTCACAGATCCAGCTCGGTGATCAGCGGGATATGGTCGGAAGGCTGCTCCCACTTGCGGGTTTCCTCCACAAAGCGGTGGCCGCGCGTTTGCGCGGCGGCTTCGGGCGAGGCCCACATGTGGTCGAGACGGCGGCCCTGATCCTTCGCGCGCCAATACGAGCGGTAGGACCACCACGAATAGTTGCGCTCCGGCGCGGGGATGTGCTTGCGGCCAAGGTCCACCCAGCCGTGGGCATCGGCGAAGCGTTGCAGCGTCTCGACCTCAAGCGGGGTGTGGCTGACGACCTTGAGCAGGGCCTTGTGGTTGTAGACGTCGCATTCGAGCGGGGCGATGTTGAAATCGCCGACGATCAGCGTGGGGCGCTCGATCTTTTCGGCCCAGCGGGTCATGCGTTCGAGGAAATCGAGTTTCTGGCCGAACTTGGCGTTCACCTCGCGGTCGGCCACATCGCCGCCTGCGGGGATATAGACGTTCTCGATGATCAGGCCGTTGCCCGGCCCAAGCAGTTCAACGCCGATGTGCCGGGCCTCGCCATTGTCCTGCCAGTCATGCTTGCTGAAATCGCGGAAGGGGATGCGGCTGACGGTGGCGACGCCGTGATAGCCCTTCTGCCCGTGGATCGCGCGGTGGGTGTAGCCCAGCTTTTCGAAGACCTCGTGCGGGAACAGGTTCTCCGGCGTCTTGATCTCCTGCAGGCACAACACATCGGGCGCCTCCTGCAACAAAAAGCGTTCGACCTGATCGGCCCGGAGGCGGACCGAATTGATGTTCCATGTGGCAACCGAGATCATGCGCTCGGCTTTAGGGTCGCGGGGGGGCGATTGCTAGATGGGATGTGGGGGTGGGGCCGGCTGTTTTAGAAATGGACGATGAAGCACTTGCCATCTTCGGAATCGGATCGCGCACCGGGGATAGCACTGCAAATTTGCTCAAACTCACGCGACCCAATCACCTTGTTTGCTTGCTCCAACATACACTTGGTAAAGTCACTGTTCTTCCCGACAGGTGGTGCATTTGGCTTGCTGGCGACTCTTGTCGACAGTCCTGAGCATTCTTCTTTTGCTTGAGCGACCGACGGCAGATCACCGGTGGTTGCAGGCTTCTGAGTGCAACTGCCCAAGGGTGCGAGCACCAGAATGCCTGCTAAACGCCAAGCAATGGCTGAATAATTCATTGGCCCTGCCTATGGCTCTCTATTCACGCCGCTTCCTGCAACCGCCGCACGACTGGCTGCACGTGCTGCCGCGCCCGCCACAGGTCATAGTTAGCCTGCATCGCCAGCCATGCGCGCGCGGTGCTTGCGCCTGCCTGCTCCAGCCGCAAGGCCAGATCGGGGCTGATCGCGACCTTGCCGTTCAGCACGCGCGAGAGGGCGACGCGCGACATTGCGAGGCGGCTGGCGGCTTCGGTGATGGACAGGTTCAGCGCTTCGATCACTTCGTCACGAAGCAGTTCGCCGGGGTGGGGAGGGTTGTGCATCATGGTCATGGCCTCACCACACTATACCGTTCGGCGCATGAATCCACCCCTCCACCACCAGCTTCGCTGGCGGTTCCCCTCCCCGTTTGTCCTTCGGAAAAACAGGGAGGATTGGGGCGCAATTTTTTCGTTCGAGCTTTGGTCCCTGCGTGAGCGAGGATGGTGGTCTTCGAGAACCGGCGCGCAGCGACCTTTTTGGTCGTGAGCACCGGAAGCGCAAGAAGGCTGCCGTCCGCAGCCGCGCAGGGGGCGAAGATCGAATGAAAAAACAAAACCCCCGGACCGGGGGCATTGGTCCGAGGGTTCCATTCGCGTTCGTCACGCTTGACGGGGAGGTCATTGGGAGACCGGCAACAGGGGGGAAACCTGTCTCGACCGCCTCGTCGAGAACCGTTCTAGGGGCCGGACGCTTGCCCCCCGATGAACGGTTATGACAGGCTTGTCGCAACTTGTCGCAAGGGGCGAACGGTTGGGGGGTGAGGTGGTTTGTGGTGGCGATGGGTTGCGGGGGGGCGTTCATTTTCACTGACCCTGCCCGAATCGTCGCCCCGGACTTGATCCGGGGTTGGGCTTTTTCTGACGTTGCGAAGGGAAGCGGGGCCCCCGGTCAAGCCCGGGGTGACGAAGGAGTGTAATGGCAAAGGCAAACGCCTTCTGCTTCCCCGCGAAGGCGGGGACCTCGGGCGGTCGAGCGCTGCCGTCTGCCTTAGAGGTTGCTGAATGCGGCCTGAGGCCCCCGCCTTCGCGGGGGCGCACTCCTGGTGGCGGTGGCGGGGTTAGCCGCTCAACGCCGGGTGGCGGGGCGGGGGTCTGTCCATTTGAAGGTCTTGTCGTCCACCGCGATGCCATATTGGTGGCCGGACAGGCGCATGGTGGTGCGCTTGTTCTGGGCATCGAGGGCGACCCATGAATCGAGTTGCATACCGCCGGGGGCACCCGCGTTGCGCACGAAGATCATGGTGATCGTGCCATATTCAGGATGCTTGGGATCGCGCACTTGCAGGCTGATCACGCCGGGATCGCCGGTGGGCAACTGCTTAGCGAAGCGGGCGACGTCCTTGTTCGGATCGAGCAGCGCGCCCAGCGGGCTGTTGCCGATGGGCCAGCGCTGCACCTGCCGCACTTCATAGTCGATCATGGTCAGCGCTTTGCCATCGCCCACGATCAGCAGGGGTACGCCCTTTTGATACTGGAAGCGGATCTTGCCGGGGCGCTTCATGGTAAGCACGCCGGAGATGGTCTGGCCCGACCGATCGGTCTGCACGAAGTTGGCGCGCAGCGTGGTGATGCCGCGCAGGGCGGTGACGGCGCGATCGATTTCGGAAGGCTGGGCCTGCGCCACCGTGGGGGTGGCGAGTATGGCGGGCGTGGCCGCAGCGAAGGCAAGCGAAAGGGCCGCCGCGGGGCGGCCAAGCTTGCGAAATGTGTTCTTGATCTGGTTCATCGCCGTTCCTTGAGGTGTTGGCGTTGAACTCACCGTGAACCGTCCCGGTTCCAAGAATGGCGGGACGGGCTTCACGGAGCAGGCGCTAATGCGCGCTTACTTGATCTTCGCTTCCTTGAACTCGACATGCTTGCGCACGACGGGATCGTACTTGCGGAAGACCATCTTCTCGGTCGTGTTGCGGGGATTCTTCTTGGTTACGTAGAAGAAGCCGGTTTCTGCGGTCGAGACCAGACGGATCTTGACGGTGGTGGGCTTTGCCATTGCTCTATCCTGAAATTTCGCGCGCGAATCTGAAAACGAATGTAGCGGCGCGTTTCCACGCCGCCGTCACAGGGTGGGGCCGTTGGGATAGAATCAGGGTAAAGTCAAGCGACCAGAGACGCGTCTGGCGATTTGCCGGAAACACTTGGTCATGGTATTGGTTGCATCAGTAACCATATTAGAGAGATGATGCCGACCTTGAACGCCCCTGCTTTTGATTTTGCCCAGCTACCGGACATGCCTGACACTGTGTTCACTGCGCCCCTGCGCCGCCCTTCACGGGTGGGCGATGACTGGGTGGAGCCGGAACAGCGGCGCTATACGGCAGACGAGCACGGGGTGTGGGACGCGCTCTATGCGCGGCAGATGGAGGTGCTTCCCGGCCGGGCATGCAGCGCGTTCCTGCACGGGCTGGAGCGGCTGGACCTGGGGCGCGGAGGCGTGCCTGATTTTGCGCGGCTATCGGAGGAGCTGGGCGCGCTGACCGGGTGGAGCGTGGTGCCGGTGCCGATGCTGATTCCCGATCACGTGTTCTTCTGGCATCTGGCCAACCGCCGCTTTCCGGCGGGCAATTTCATCCGCACGCGCGAATGCTTCGACTATATCGAAGAGCCGGACGTGTTTCACGATGTGTTCGGGCACGTGCCGATGCTGACCGACCCGACTTACGCCGATTACATGCAGGAATATGGCCGAGCCGGGTGGAAAGCCATGCGGTATAACCGACTGAAGGCGCTGGGCGCGCTCTACTGGTACACGGTCGAGTTCGGGCTGGTGATCGAGGACGGCGCCCCGAAGGTCTATGGTGCGGGCATTCTCTCGGGGCCGCGTGAGGCGGTGTTTGCGCTGGAGGGCAAATCGCCCAACCGGATCATGCTGAACGTCGACCGGGTGATGCGCACCGATTATGTGATCGACGATCTGCAGCCGACGTATTTTGTGATCGAGAGTTTTGCCGACCTCTATCACCAGACGGTGGAGCGCGATTTTGACCGGCTCTATCGCGCGCTGGGGCCAGGGTTCACTTATGCCAATACGGCAGTGATCGACGTGGATGATGTGTTGCAGCGGGGGACGCTGGAGTATCATCTGCGCGGTGGGCACGGGTCAGGCGCATTGCCGGTCTAGCAGCGCTGTTGCGCATTCAACCTACTGTTTCCCCGTCACTCTGAACTTGGTTCGAGGTCCATCTCTCCTCACGAGCGGACAGGGTTTGGGGGAAATGGATCCTGAAACAAGTTCAGGATGACGAAGAATGGTTGGAGGTGTGACTGGCCTTTTAGAGCGGACACAGCGACATAGAAAAAGCCCGGCACCTCCAGGGTAGTGCCGGGCTTTCCTTGGCCATCAAGGCAGGTGCGAGCGTGCGCCCGCAGCCTTACATCTTGTCGGCCTGGTCTTCCATCGCATCGGCCTTGGCTTCGCCCGTCGCGCGGACGGCATCGGCCTTGGCTTCCATTGCGTCTTCCGATGCGCCGCCCATCATGTCGGCACGATCTTCCATCGTATCGGCAGCGGCTTCGGAGTTTTCGCGGACCATGTCGGCCTGATCTTCTGCGGCATTTTCCTGATTGCTGTCGCACGCGGCAAGGCCGAGGCCCATCGCCAGTACCGGCACCATCATTGCGCCCTTGAAGAAACCTTTCATGTGCATCCCTTTCCGGATTGAAGTCTTGTGATGTGGCGAAGGCGGCTCTTGCGAACCGCCTTCGGGAAATGAACGTCGTTTCGGTTTAGCGAACCGATCCGCGACGAACGAGGTTGACGATGGCGAGCAGGATCAGCGCGCCAAGGAACGAAACGATCAGCGTGCCGGCCGAAATGCCCTGCGTGATGCTTCCGCCGCCAATCAGCGGTGCCAGCAGGAAGCCGCCAAGCAGCGCGCCGACGATGCCGACGACGATGTTCAGGAAGATGCCCTGCTGACCATCGGTGCGCATGACGATGCTGGCCAGCCAGCCGAGAATGCCGCCGACGATGAGAAGAATGATAAGGCCCATGATGCTACCCCTTTGAACTGTTGCCGTAAGTGGCGTTCTGGGGAGTCAATTCCGGGCGAGGTAATTTGTTCCACCGTTGCGGTGGATGGTTGTTGGCCGTGTTTGATTATCGCTGTGAAATCAGCGCATTGCCAACCATATGATGGCGGCAGCTCCGGCCACGATGCGATACCATGCAAAGGGTTTGAACCCTGCGCGGCTGACATAGGCGACGAAAAAGCGGATCACCGCGAGCGCGACGACGAACGAAACGAGGAAGCCAACCGCGATTTCGGTCCAGCCCACGCCGCCGGACGCGAGCGTGCCCGACATGATCGCCTCGCGATTGTCGAGCAGTTCGAGCGTGGTTGCGCCCAGCATGGTGGGGATGGCGAGGAAGAAGCTGAATTCAGCCGCCGTGCGGCGCTCTATGCCCATCGCCAATGCGCCCATGATCGTCGCGCCCGAGCGGCTGACGCCGGGCACCATCGAGAGGCACTGGATGAAGCCGACGCCCAGCGCCTGGCTGAGCGGCAACTGGCCGATCCCGGTGAGTTCGCCGGGCTTGGCGTATTTTTCGATCACCAAGATCGCGATGCCGCCGATGATCAGTGCCCAGCCGACCACCGACGGGCTGCCGAGCAGGACGTCGATATAGTCCTTCAGCAGCAGGCCGAGGATGGCCGAGGGGATGAAGGCGGCGAGCAGATTGCGCAGGAAGCGCAGGGAGATAGGCTCAAGCCGCAGCAGGCCCATGCCGACCGCCCAGAAGGTGCGCCAGTATTGCACCACCACCGCCAGGATCGCGCCCAACTGGATCACCACGTTGAACATGGCCCACTGGTGCGGATCGAAGCCGAACAGCTCGGTCGCGAGGATCAGGTGGCCGGTGGAGGATACCGGGAGAAACTCGGTAAGGCCCTCGACGATGCCGAGCAGGATAGCGGTGACGATAGAGTCCATGATGCTTCCGGGGTTTGCCGCAACGCAGCATCAAGTCAAGGTGTCAGGCTGCCATCCCGTCAAATTGCAGGCGGGCGAGGCGGGCGTAGAGGCCATCGGCAGCGCTGAGGCTGGTGTGGGTGCCCTGTTCGACAATCCGGCCACCGTCCATGACCACGATACGGTCTGCCGCGCGGATCGTGGCGAGGCGGTGGGCGATGACCAGCGTGGTACGGTCCTTCATCAGCCGGTCGAGCGCGTCCTGCACCAGACGTTCGCTTTCAGCATCCAAGGCGCTGGTGGCTTCATCGAGCAGCAGGATCGGCGAATTGCGCAGCACCGCGCGGGCAATGGCAATGCGCTGGCGCTGGCCGCCCGAAAGGCGCGCGCCGTCTTCGCCCAGGAACGTATCGAGGCCTTGGGGCAGATCGCGCAGGAACTGTTCGGCGTTGGCGTTGCGCGCAGCTTCCCAGATCGCCTCATCGGTTGCCCCCCAGTTGCCGTAGCGCAAGTTGTCACGCGCCGAGGCGGCAAAGAGCGTGGCATCCTGCGGGACGAGCGCGGTACGCATGCGGATTTCCGCCGGATCGGCGCTGGTCAGCGGCACGCCATCGATGCGGATGGTGCCGCCGTGCGGATCGTAGAAGCGCTGTGCGAGCAGGAACAGCGTGGACTTGCCTGCGCCCGAGGGGCCGACGATGGCGACGGTTTCGCCCGGCTCGACCGTCAGCGAGAAATCGTCGAGCGCCAGCACTTCGGGGCGCGATGGATAGCGGAAGGCGACGTTCTGGAACGCCAACTGGCCGCGCGGGGGCACCGGCAGCGCGGTGGGTCGGGCAGGGGGTGCGATGTCTGGCTCTTCACGCAGGAGTTCGTTCAGGCGTCCGGCGGCACCAGCGCCGCGCAGGAGATCGCCGTAGACTTCGGATAGTGCGCCAAGGGCACCGGCAACCAAGCCTGCGGTGATGACGATGGCGAAGATCGTGCCGCCGCTGATCGTGCCGTTGGCAACGCCGATCGCGCCTTCCCACACCAGCATGGTGATGCCGCCGAAGATCAGCAGGATGACGATAGAGGTCATCCCTGCGCGGATCGAGATGCGGCGCAGTGCCGTCTGGAAAGTGGCCTCGACCTTTTCGCCAAAGCGGGCGAGTTCGCGTTCCTCTTGCCCGAAGGCCTGCACGATCTTCATTGCGCCCAGCACTTCGGAGACGATCACGCCGATGCCGGCCACGCGGTCCTGGCTGGAGCGCGACACATTGCGCAAGCGGCGGCCGATGATCACGATGGGGCCGACCACGAGCGGGATGCCGATAAGCAGGATCGCGGTCAGCTTTGGCGCGAGGTATAGCAAGTAGCCGAGGCCGCCGATGGCCGTGATGGTGTTGCGCAGGGCGACGGAGACGGTGGTGCCGACAACCTGTTCGATCACCGCTGTGTCAGACGTCATGCGCGAGGCGATTTCCTTGGGACTGTTCGTCTCGAAGAAAGACGGAGGCAGGCGCAGCAAGTTGGCCTGAACCTTCAGGCGCACGTCGGCGACGACGCGCTCACCCAGCCAAGACACGAAATAGAAGCGGCAGGCGGTGCCGATGGCAAGGACCAGCACGATCAGCAGCAGGTACTGAAACCAGCGGCCCAGTTCGTTCACATCGGCACCCGCGGAAAAGCCCTTGTCGATGATGAGGCGGAAGCCCGAGGGGATAGCCAGCGTGGCAGCAGATGTGACCACCAGCGCGGCAGAGGCGGCGGCGACGCGGCCCGGATAGCGCGCGGCCTCGTCCCAGATCATGCGCAACGGGCCAAGAGTCCGGGCCTTTGCGGCCGGTTCGGCTGATGCGACAGCTTGCGGTTCGGTCTGCGGGGTATGCTCGTCCATGCGCCTCGCCTAGCCCAAGCCACGTCTTGCCGAAAGGGGGCATTGGTGTGGTGCCAACCTGACCGGATGTTTGTTGCGTTGCACAAACGGTCGAATCGAGGCAATCTGCTTTCAACGACTCCTGAAACCGGGCTTTCGGCCATGTTCCGGGCAACAACCAAAAGGTGTTCGCAGTGCTGTACAAAGCTTATGAAATCCAGCGCTCGCTGATGAATGCGAGCAGCGCATGGGCCTCGATGATGGCCGATGCCCTGACCGATCCGCGCAATCCGTTTGCGGGCATGGGCCAATCGCAAACCATCGCCAACGCGCTTGATGTGTTCGCCCATGCTGCAGCGCCGCGTGGGAAGCCTGCCTTCGGGATCAAGGTGATCCACGTCGATGGCGCGGCACACGCGGTTAAAGAGACGACCGTGGTTACCCGCCCGTTCGGCGATCTGAAGATGTTCACGCACGAAGGCCTGCCCAAGAACGCACCGCGCCTGCTGATCGTCGCACCGATGAGCGGCCACTACGCCACGCTGCTGCGCGGCACGGTGGAGCGCATGCTGGAACGCTGCGTTGTCTACATTACCGACTGGGCCGATGCGAAGTATGTGCCGCTGGCCGAAGGCGTGTTCGATCTTGATGACTACATCGATTATCTGACCGGCTTCCTTGAGCATATCGGCGAAGGCGCGCACATGCTGGCGGTGTGCCAGCCTTCGGTGCCATCGCTTGCTGCAACCGCAATCATGGCGGCCAACAAGCACCCTTGCCGTCCGCTGACGCTGACCATGATGGGCGGCCCGATCGACACGCGCGAAAGCCCGACAGCGGTAAACGACCATGCCGTTACCAAGCCGCACGTGTGGTTCAAACACAACGTGATCACCACCGTGCCGGCCAACTATCCGGGCGAGGGGCGACGCGTCTATCCGGGCTTCGTGCAGCTTGCCAGCTTCATGTCGATGAACATGGCCAGCCACATGATGAGCCACTACAAGCTGTTCCAGCACATGAACGCCGGGGCCGACGAAAACGCCGATGCCACGCGGACATTCTACGATGAATACCGTTCGGTCTGCGATCTCCCCGCCGAATTCTATTTGCAGACGGTGGATGTGGTGTTCCAGCGCCACGCCCTGCCCAAGGGTGAACTGATCCATCGCGGGCAAGCGGTGGATCTGGGGGCCATCACCGACACCGCGATCCTGTGCATCGAAGGCGAGCGCGATGACATTTCGGGCATCGGCCAAACCAAGGCCGCGCTGAAGGTGACACCAAACCTGCCTGACGAGATGAAGCAATACCTGCTCGCCACCGAAGTTGGCCACTACGGCATCTTCAACGGCTCACGCTGGCGATCAAACATCGCACCGGTGGTGGACCAGTGGATCAATACGTTCGAAAAGAAGGCCAAGAGCCGGAAGTTGAGCGTGGTAGCTTGAGGCACCACACCTGACACCTCAAAGGGCCGGTCGGACATTTTTCGCCCGGCCCTTTTTACGGACAATCGCCAATCAAACGAAGAACTGGCTCACCCATTCGCACAGTAGCGCGGGCTTGTCCTCGCCTTCGATCTCGACCGTGATTTCCATAGTCTGCTGCCACTGACCGGGGCGTTTTTCGTCCATTTCCAGCAGTTTGAAGTGGCCGCGCACGCGCTTGCCGACGCGGACGGGGGCGAGGAAGCGGGTGCGGTTGCCGCCGTAGTTTACGCCCATCTTGATGTTTTCAGGGCGGGGGCAATCGCTCTCCATCGTCAGCAGCGGAATCAGCGAAAGCGTGAGGAAGCCGTGCGCGATGGTGCCGCCGAACGGTGTAAGCTTTGCCTTTTCGGGATCGACGTGGATGAACTGGAAATCGCCAGTGGCCTCTGCGAACTTGTTGACCCGCTCTTGCGTGATTTCGACCCATTGAGAGGTTCCAACGACCGAGCCGACCATGCCTTTGATCTGCTCAGCGGGAATGAATCTGGTCATGGTTTTGCGCCTTCCTGAATACTTTGCCTGCAGAATGCCGACACGTTCGGCGTTGCGCAAGCGTATTTAAGCAGGCGGTTAAGCGGGGGTGAGGGTCTGGTGCAAGCCGCGCGGTTTGCGAAACGGTTCGGGCTGGGCTGCCTTCACACGCTGAATATACGCCCACAACCCGCATTGCAGCCCGACCAGCATGTAGCAGAACGGCTGGAACGCGATGCCGACGAAGGTGGAGCCGACGAGGTAGATCACCTGCGCCTGCTGCAATGCCTCGGCCAGCGGCGAGACCCAGCGGAATTCCTCGCTTTCGTCCTTGCGGAAGCGTCGGCGCAGCACTTCCATCTGCCACAGGCCAAGCAGGTGCAGTGCCAGCCACATGGCAAGGCCCGGCCAGCCCTGTTCGCCCAGCATTTCGAAATAGCTTGAGTGATAGGCGCGGGCTTCGTCCACCACCGGGCGGTATTCCAGTGCCGTATTGTTGTCGCCTGCCTGCTGCGCGGTGACGGCGTTGTATTCCAGCTTGTTCTGGCGATAGGCGTCAAACCCGCCGCCGAACGGGCGGTCCTTCACGAAATCCAGCGTCCACATCCACACTGCCACGCGGGTGGAGGCGGATTCATCGGACTGGTGATTGCCGATGGTGTTCATCCGCGCGACGAATTCCGCCGGGAGCAGTGGCAGGCTGATGAGCGCGCCTGCGGCCATCAGCGAAACAATCATCAAGCGCCGCTTGGCGGTGCGCAGGACCAGCGCGGCCAGCACCACCACGCAGACAAGGCCAGTGCGCGCGCCGGTGCCGATGGGCATGAGCGCACAGGCAAAGCACAGTGCCCACGCGAAGCCCTTTACCCGCCAGTCAGGCTGAAAGATCGTGCCGAAGCGCGCCAGCCACAGCGCCAGCGGGATCACTGCGATGGACACCGCCGAGATGATCGAGCTTTCATAAAGTCCCGTGTTGTTGTCGACCAACAGTCGCAGCGTGCCATATCCGCCGCCGCCAGTGATCGTCTTGATGCCGCCGCCGATGACGATGACGCCGATGGACAGGACCATGACCAGCGTCAGCGCTTCGATCCGCAGGCGGGTGCGCAAGGTGAGCGGCAGGAACATCGCAAAGACCAGCGCCTTCCACACCCACGACCACTTTTCAGCGGCCTCAAGCGGGAAATCGGCCTGTTGCGTGGTCATCCCGCAATAGATCAGCAGCATCAGCATCAGGAACTGGCGCAGGGAAAAGCGGGTGCCGTTCTTGTCCTCGGCCACGAACCACGCGCCGAATGCGCAAAGGAAGGCGATCAGCGAAATCGGGATCTGGGACATAATGCCCCAGCTGACCTTCTGCGGCGAGACGACGTCGATATAGGTATAGGCCAGCACGAAAATGAACGGGCGGCGGAATCCTGCGCCGATGAAGGCCAGCACGAAGCTGAGCAGGAACAGGTCAAGCATCGCCACCGCCTGGCGGTTTTGCGCGCGTCTTGCGGAACGGAACGCGGCGGCTGGGCAATGAGGGGTCATCATCGAGATCGTCACGCTTCAGCAGCCGCCAGACGGCAATCGCCATCAGCAGGTGTGGCAGGAAAAGCGTGAGTTTGTCGATCATCGTGGGAAGACCATTAGCCGGTCTGGGTTGACGCGGCGTTAAGGCTTGTCTGGCAGGAAGCGGGGGATGACCCGCGTGCTTCATGTCCTTGACCATTCGCTGCCGCTGCACAGCGGCTATACCTTCCGCACGCGCGCGATTTTGAAGGCGCAGCAGGCGATGGGGCTGGAGGTGCGCGGGGTGACCGGACAACGGCACAGCGCGGCGCATTCGGGTGACCCCGAGGAAGCTGACGGCCTTCTGTTCTACCGCACCTCCGGGGCCGCTCAGGGCTTACCGTTGGTGCGCGAATGGAGTGAGGTTACGGCGCTGGCGGACCGGATCGTCGCGCTGGCGCAGGAATGGCGGCCGGATGTGCTTCACGCCCATTCGCCCGCGCTGTGCGGGCTTGCCGCGTTAAAGGCCGGGCGCAGGCTGGGCATCCCGGTGGTCTATGAAATTCGCGCCTTCTGGGAAGACGCGGCGGTCGGCAACGGCACCGGGCGCGAGGGATCAGCCAAGTATTGGCTCACGCGTGTGCTGGAAAACGACGTGGTCAGCGGCGCAGACCGTGTGGTGACGATCTGCGACGGGCTGCGGCAGGACTTGATCGCGCGCGGATATGCGCCCGAGAAAATTGCAATCATGCCCAACGGTGTCGATCTTGAGATGTTCGGCAGTCCATTGGAGCGCGATGTCGCGTTGGCGCAAGAGCTGGGGCTGGGTGATGGGCCGGTGATCGGCTTCCTTGGCAGCTTCTACCCTTACGAAGGCCTCGACGACATGATTGCAGCCATGCCAGCCATCGTGGCGCGTGTGCCCGATGCACGGCTGCTGCTGGTCGGCGGTGGCCCCGCCGAGGCGGCATTGCGCGCGCAGGCGGCGGCATCAAGCGCGGCCAATGCGATCCGCTTCGTGGGGCGGGTGCCGCATCACGAGGTTGATCGGTATTACTCGCTGGTCGACGTCGTCTGCTATCCGCGCAAAGCCATGCGGCTGACCGAACTGGTAACCCCGTTAAAGCCGCTGGAAGCGATGGCGCAGGGAAAGCTGGTGGCAGCATCGGACGTTGGCGGGCACCGCGAATTGATCCAGAATGGTGTTACCGGCACATTGTTCGCGCCGGATGATCCCGCTGCAATGGCCGCTTCAATGGCCGAGCTATTGCTCAATCGCGAAGGCTGGGGCGCGCGCCGTGAGGTGGCAAGGCACTTTGTGCGTAAGAACCATGACTGGGCTCTCAACGTGAGGCGTTATCATCCCGTTTACCAAGTCCTGTTACCGAATCACATATTGCCCGCAATGGCAGCCTGACCGGCGATGTTGCGGAGTTTGACTGACCGGCGATCAACCGGAAAAGAGCAGGACGAAACGCCAGTGACCGTGACCAAGCGCAAGCCAAAGCCCATCACCGCGCACCCCATGTTCCCGGCTGTGACCGCGTTGTGGTTCGCGGCCTTCCTTAGCCTTGGCAGCTTTGCGGTGGCGCCAGCCCTGCTTGAAGGGCCGGTCGTGGCGCTCGGCATTCCTGAAATTCTGCCGGCCGCACAACCGCCGCTGGGCTTTACAGTGCGCGCGCTGGTGGCGATCGTGATGATGGGTGTGGGCGGCCTTGTGGGCTACATGATCGGTCGCCGCCTTGCGCATGGCCATGTTGAAGCGCCGGTCCGCGCGCGTTCGTTCGGACGTTCGGATGAAAAGGCGGCTTCGCCTGCCCGGCCGCCGCTGCACCGACGGCCGCTCAATCCTAGCGAGGATCTTGGCGATCCGCTGACCGGCGCGGCATTTGCACCGCCATCCGTCTTTGCCGCTGCGTCTGATGTGGCAGCGCCGCTTGCCGAAACCGATGAGCACACTGTCCTTGAAGTCGCCCGACTGCCTTGGGAGGACGAGCGCTCTGATTCAGCGCAGCGTGGCACGCTCACCGATGATGCGCTTGCAGATGATCCGCTGGCGCTGGACCTGCTGTTCGAGGACGCAGAAATCGTTGCCGAGGAGGCTGCGTCAGGCGAACGGCAGGAATTCACGGCAAGCGCCGATGTGATGCCTGAGGTCGGCTACGATGCAGACGAGCCTGTGGATGAGGCTTTCGAGCCTGAAGTTCCTGCCCAAGCCGCAGATTTTACAACGAACTTTGCAGACCCGGCTCCGGCCTATGCTGCCATGCCGCTGATCAAGACGCCGCTGATGCAGGCGCCTGCCGCCGTGCACATGCCGCTGGCGCGCACGCCGCTTGAAGATCTGGGCCTGGTCCAGCTTACCGAGCGACTGGCGCTGGCGATTGGCCGTCGCAACGCGCGTGCGCATGCTGCGCCGCAAAACCCTGCGCCGACGGCACCCTATGCTGTGCACACGGTTGAGGCTTTCGTGCCTGCCCCAGCAGCGGACCCGGTGCACGGCAGCGATCCGGAAAGTGGAATCCGGGATTTTGACGGATTTTCGGTGGCTGCGCCGCAGCCGTCTCCCGTGCTTGCGCGCTTCCAATCTGCGGTGGCTAACGATGCCGATGCCGACAATCAGGCACCCTCGCTTGAAACCGAACGCGTCGTGCAACTTCGCCCGGCTGCGCTTCAGCCCTTCGTGGCCGAATTCGATGCCGAAGAGGATGAGGATGTTCCCGGCCTCGCTCGCTTCCTGCGCGTGTCCACGCAGCAGCCGACGTCCGAGCCGGTCGATGCCTGCGATGAAGAAGACGAGTTTGACGACGAGGAAGATGGCGACGCTGCTTCGGATTTTGTCGAGTCCGTCGACGCGAATGCCGACCCTGACGTTCCGGAAGAGCGCTATCCGTCACTGCTGGATATGAGCAGCGGCAGCAACCGCCATCAGGCCCTGCAGCTGTCAAACGATGACGAGGGTGACGAATACGATGCTGACGCCCGGGCTGATGATGCCGAGCCGGTCGTGGTCTTTCCGGGGCAGTCTGCGCCCATCCATGCGGCACCTCGTCCGTTTGAGCGTCCATCTGCGATGGGCGGAGCTTCGGACCTGCCAACCTCGATCATCCCTGTGCCGGGGTCGCCACTGGCCTCGCCGGGCCGCGCTGCGCCGTCCAGCCCGATTGATACGCTGGCCGAACCTGTGTCGACGGTGACCAGCACTATCGTTGAAGCCGAGGAGGCGGACCGCGCGCTGCGCGCCGCGCTTGCAACGTTGCAGCGGATGACCGCGCAGGGCTGATCCCCACGCTTCATCGCGGGTCGTGGGCCAGGCGTTCCGTACGACCTGGCCGGGGGCTGGGCAAGGGCCCGGGTAGGGTGGCTTATGTGCCACCTTTTCTGCCGCAAAAACCCACGAAAACCGCAGTTTCTGCCATATCGCATGCGTATTTTCGGGCTTAACCGCCCGGTTGATGGCCCTGCGCAGTTGCAAAATAACTTTCCGGCAGTCATGGGGGCACTTCGCGCAATTTTCGTCGCCTCACAGCGGCGTGATTCGCGTGGCTTTGCCTCTTTTTGGATGTAGGACGATCATCGAGATGGGATTTCCGCCGGTTCAGGGCCTGTACGATCCGCGTAACGAACATGACGCTTGTGGCGTGGGCTTCATCGCTCACATTAAAGGCCAGAAAAGTCATGCCATCGTGGATCAGGCGCTTGAGATTCTGCGCAATCTTGATCATCGCGGCGCGGTCGGTGCCGATCCGTTGCTGGGCGACGGCGCCGGTCTGCTGATCCAGATTCCCGATCCGCTGTTCCGCAAATGGGCCGCTTCTGAAGGCCGTGAACTGCCGCAGCCGGGCGATTATGCCGTGGCCATGTGCTTCCTGCCGCAGGACGAAGCTGCACGCCTGTTCGTGACCGAGTTTTTCGAGAAGTTCATTGCCAAGGAAGGTCAGGAACTGATCGGCTGGCGCGATGTGCCCGTCACGATGGACGGCCTTGGCAAGACCGTGATCGAATCGATGCCGGTGATCCGCCAGTGCTTCATCAAGCGCGGGGCCAACACGCCGGACCAGAACGCTTTTGAGCGCAAGCTGCTTGCCATCCGCAAGCAGACGCAGAACCCGCTGGCAGCAATGGCTGAAAAGCACGGGTTGCCGGGCGTGACGCAGCTCTACATGCCCAGCTTCTCGACCCGCACGATTGTCTACAAGGGGCTGTTGCTGGCCAACCAGGTCGGCTCGTTCTATGACGATCTGCGTGATCCTGACTGCGTTTCGGCGCTCGGCATGGTTCACCAGCGCTTCTCCACCAACACTTTCCCCAGCTGGAAGCTTGCGCACCCGTTCCGCTTCGTTGCCCACAATGGTGAAATCAACACCGTTCGCGGCAACGTGAACTGGATGAACGCACGCCGCCGCACGATGGAATCCGAGCTGCTTGGCCCGGATCTGGACAAGATGTGGCCGCTGATCCCGCACGGCCAGTCGGACACGGCTTGCCTTGATAACGCACTCGAACTGCTGTTGGCGGGCGGATACAGCCTTGCCCATGCGGTGATGATGCTGATTCCCGAAGCATGGGCCGGCAACCCGCTGATGACGCCTGCGCGCCGTGCGTTCTATGAATACCACGCTGCGCTGATGGAACCGTGGGACGGCCCCGCTGCCGTGGCCTTTACCGATGGCCGCCAGATCGGCGCGACGCTGGACCGCAATGGCCTGCGCCCCGCACGCTTCTCGATCACGCGCGATGATTTGATCTGCATGGCTTCGGAAAGCGGCGTTCTGCCCTTCCGTGAAGAAGACATCGTCCGCAAGTGGCGCCTGCAGCCGGGCCGTATGCTCCTGATCGACATGGAGCAGGGCAAGATCATCGAGGATGAGGAAATCAAGGCAGTATTGGCTGCTGCCGAGCCTTATGAAGAGTGGCTCGAACAGGCGCAGTACAACCTCAAGAAGCTCGACGTGATCGAGCCTGAGCTGGCTGCGCTGCCGGTTGAGACAACCTCGCTGCTGGATCGGCAGCAGGCGTTTGGCTACACGCAGGAAGACATCAGCAAGTTCCTCGAACCGATGGCGATTGCCGGGGAAGACCCGCTGGGTTCGATGGGCACCGACACGCCGATTGCGGTGCTGTCAAAGCGTTCGCGCCTGCTGTATGATTACTTCAAGCAGAACTTTGCGCAGGTCACCAACCCGCCGATCGATCCGATCCGCGAAGAACTGGTGATGTCGCTGGTCAGCATGATCGGGCCGCGCCCGAACCTGCTGGGTCACGATGCGGGCAGCCACAAGCGCCTCGAAGTTGATCAGCCGATCCTGACGAATGAGGAAGTGGCCAAGATCCGCTCGGTCGAGGCCGCGCTTGACGGTGCATTCCGCACCGCCACTATCGACGCAACGTGGGACGCAGCCAGCGGGGCCGATGGTCTTGGACAGGCGATCAAGGAAATGTGCTGGGCCGCCACCGAAGCCGTGCTGGCCGACAAGAACATCCTGATCCTGTCTGACCGCGCGCAGTGCGAAAGCCGTATCCCGATGCCGGCGGCGCTGGCAACGGCAGCGGTGCATCAGCATCTGGTGCGTCAGGGCCTGCGCATGCAGACCGGCCTTGTGGTTGAAACCGGCGAAGCGCGCGAAGTGCATCACTTCTGCGTGTTGGCGGGCTATGGCGCGGAAGCGATCAATCCGTATCTGGCGTTCGAGACGCTGGAGCAGATCCGCGTTGCCAAGGAGCTTCCGCTCGAAACCAAGGATGTAAAGAAGAACTACATCAAGGCCATCGGCAAGGGCATCCTGAAGGTCATGTCCAAGATGGGCATTTCGACCTACCAGTCCTATTGCGGCGCGCAGATCTTTGACGCGGTGGGCCTGTCGAGCGCGTTCGTGGACGCCTATTTCACCGGCACCGCGACGACCATCGAAGGCGTCGGCTTGAAGGAAATCGCCGAGGAAACCGTTCGCCGCCACGCTGCTGCCTATGGTGACAACCCGATCTACAAGAAGATGCTCGACGTGGGCGGGATGTACCAGCTGCGCCTGCGTGGCGAAGAACATGCCTGGACGGCCAGCAACATCGCCAGCCTGCAGCATGCTGTGCGCGGCAACACCCCTGAAAAGTATCGGGAATTCGCCCAGTCGATCAACGATCAGGCCGAACGCCAGCTGACCATTCGCGGGCTGATGGAGCTGAAGAAGGCTGATCAGGCCATTGCGCTCGAAGAGGTTGAACCCGCCAGCGAAATCGTCAAGCGTTTCGCCACCGGCGCGATGAGCTATGGCTCGATCAGCTGGGAAGCGCATACCACGCTGGCCGTGGCGATGAACCGCATCGGCGGAAAGTCGAACACCGGTGAAGGCGGCGAAGATCCGGCGCGCTTCACGCCGATGGCCAATGGCGATTCGATGCGTTCGGCGATCAAGCAGGTCGCCTCGGGCCGCTTTGGCGTGACCGCGGAATACCTCGTCAATGCCGATGATGTGCAGATCAAGATGGCGCAGGGCGCAAAGCCCGGTGAGGGCGGCCAGCTGCCGGGTGACAAGGTTGACAAGACCATTGGCAAGACCCGCCATTCCACCCCCGGCGTTGGCCTGATTTCGCCGCCGCCGCACCACGACATCTACTCGATCGAAGACCTTGCGCAGCTCATTCACGATCTCAAGAACGTGAACACAGGCGCGCGCATTTCGGTCAAGCTGGTGTCCGAAGTGGGCGTTGGCACTGTGGCTGCGGGCGTTTCCAAGGCGCGCGCCGATCATGTGACGATCTCGGGCTACGAAGGTGGCACGGGCGCTTCTCCGCTGACCTCGCTGACGCACGCGGGTTCGCCTTGGGAGATCGGCCTTGCCGAAACCCAGCAGACGCTGCTGCTCAACAACCTGCGCAGCCGCATCTGCGTGCAAGCTGATGGTGGCCTGCGCACCGGGCGTGACGTGGCCGTGGCCGCGCTGCTCGGCGCTGACGAGTTCGGCTTTGCCACCGCACCGTTGATCGCCGCTGGCTGCATCATGATGCGCAAGTGCCACCTGAACACCTGCCCGGTCGGCGTTGCCACGCAGGATCCGGTGCTGCGCGCCCGCTTTACCGGTCAGCCGGAGCATGTGATCAACTACTTCTTCTTCGTCGCCGAAGAGCTGCGCGCGATCATGGCCGAAATGGGCTTCCGTACCGTAGCTGAAATGGTCGGGCGGGTTGACCGGCTTGAGGCCAACAAGGCGATCCACCACTGGAAGCTTGAAGGCATCGACCTGTCGAAGCTGCTCCACCGCGTCGAACCGGCCCCCGGCACGACCCTGAACTGGAGCGGCACGCAGGACCACGGCCTTGAAGCGGCGCTCGATCAGGACTTGATCAGGGCCAGCGCTGCGGCGTTGGAAAGCGGGCAGGCGGTTCGCCTTGAACGCACGGTGATCAACGTCAACCGCACGGTCGGCGCAATGCTTTCGGGCGAAGTGGCCAAGAAGTATGGCCACAAGGGCCTGCCGGACAACACCGTGCATGTATCGTTCAAGGGTGTGGCCGGACAATCGTTCGGTGCGTTCCTTGCACACGGCGTCACGCTCGATTTGGTGGGCGATGCCAATGACTATGTGGGCAAGGGCCTTTCGGGCGGCCGCGTGATCGTGCGTCCTCCGGCGCATGTCGAACGCGATCCGGCGGAGAACATCATCGTCGGCAACACCGTGCTTTACGGCGCGATTGCCGGTGAGGCCTACTTCAACGGTGTGGGTGGTGAACGCTTTGCTGTGCGCAATTCGGGTGCCATCGCAGTTGTCGAAGGCACCGGCGATCATGGCTGCGAGTATATGACCGGCGGCGTTGTCGCAGTGCTGGGCCGGACCGGGCGCAACTTTGCGGCCGGCATGTCCGGCGGCATTGCCTATGTCTACGATGTGGACGGCAACTTCGCCCAGCTCGTCAACGGCGCTATGGTCGACGTGCTGCCGGTTTCGGCTGAGCGCGATGAGGATGACGGGGCAGGCCGTCCGCAGCAGCGCGGCGTTGACGTCTATGACTACGGCATGGGCGACATGCTTTATCATGACGCGGAACGTCTGCGCGTGCTGGTGGAACGGCATCACCTCTACACCGGCAGCAAACGCGCCCGCGAGATTCTCGACAACTGGGCAGAGGCTCTGCCAAAGTTCGTCAAGGTCATGCCGCGCGATTATGCGCGGGCGCTCCGTCAGATGGAGGCCGAGCGCCTCGAAGCCGCGTCTGTCGCGGCTGAGTAAGGGTTAGATACGATGGGCAACGCAACCGGCTTTCTCGAAATCGACCGCAAGGATCGCAGCTATGATGCGCCTTCGGAACGGTTGAAGCACTACCGCGAATTCGTCATCCCGCATGACGATGCAGGCCTGAAAGGGCAGGCGGCACGCTGCATGAACTGCGGCATTCCGTACTGCCACAACGGCTGCCCGGTGAACAACCAGATCCCTGACTGGAACCACCTGGTCTATGAGAACGACTGGCGCGAGGCCGTCGACAATCTCCATTCGACCAACAACTTCCCCGAATTCACCGGCCGCATCTGCCCCGCCCCGTGCGAGGCGGCCTGCACGCTGAACATCGTGGACCAGCCGGTCACCATCAAGTCGATCGAATGCGCCATCGTTGATCGCGGGTGGAAGGAAGGCTGGATCGAACCGCAGGTTCCAGCGAAGAAAACCGGCAAGTCGGTTGCCGTGATCGGCTCCGGCCCGGCCGGCATGGCCGCTGCCCAGCAGCTGGCGCGCGCCGGTCACTCGGTCACGGTGTTCGAAAAGAACGACCGCATCGGCGGGCTGCTGCGTTACGGCATCCCTGATTTCAAGATGGAAAAGACCCACATCAACCGCCGCGCGATGCAGATGGAGGCTGAAGGCGTCCAGTTCCGCACCGGGGTGGAAGTGGGCGTGACCGTCTCGTTCGCCTCACTGCGCGAAAACTTCGATGCAGTGGTGTTGGCGGGCGGCGCGGAAGATCCGCGTGGCCTTGGCATCCCCGGCGCAGAACTGCCCGGCGTGCGCATGGCGATGGAATTCCTGACCCAGCAGAACAAGCGCAATGCAGGCGACGATGAACTGCGCGCCGCTCCGCGTGGCTCGCTGCTCGCCACGGGCAAGCATGTTGTCGTCATCGGCGGCGGCGATACCGGTTCGGACTGCGTCGGCACGTCCAACCGTCAGGGCGCAGCTTCGGTCACCCAGTTGGAAATCATGCCCAAGCCTCCTGAAAAGGAAGACAAGGCGCTGTCATGGCCCAACTGGCCGCTCAAGCTGCGCACGTCCTCCAGCCACGAAGAAGGCTGCGAGCGTGAGTTCGCCGTGTTGACGAAGCGCGTGGTGGGCGAAAACGATGTTGCCGGTCTCGAATGCGTCCGCGTCGAGTGGGTGGGCGGCCAGATGCAGGAAGTCGCGGGCAGCGAATTCGTCATCAAGGCGGACCTGATCTTCCTGGCGATGGGCTTCCTCGGTCCGCGCAAGCAAGGCTTGCTCGAACAGGCAGGTGTCGAACTTGATCCGCGCGGCAACGTGAAGGGCAACGTGGCCGACTACAAGACCAGCGTCGAGAACGTGTTCTCTTGCGGTGACATGCGCCGGGGGCAGAGCCTCGTCGTCTGGGCGATCCGCGAAGGCCGCCAGTGCGCACGCGCTGTGGATGAAGCGCTGATGGGCGTGAGCGAACTGCCACGCTGATCATCACGCCATAGCTGAAACAGAAAAAGGGGCGTCCAGATCGGGCGCCCCTTTTTTCATGTCCCCGAACCGTGTGGTGGTTACCCGTCACCCTCCGGCTCAATCACCACCGCAGCCTTCTTTTTGCTGACCAGCAGCTTGTCGATCTTGCGCCCGTCCATGTCGACCACTTCAAAACGCCAGCCCTGATCGGTGAAATGCTCGCCCTCGTTTGGCAGACGCTTCAGGACCGAGAGGCAAAACCCGGCGGTCGTGGCAAACTCGCGGTCGTCAGGCATATCGATGCCCAGCCGATCTGCCAGCGCATCAGCGGGAAACGCGCCCGCGATCAACAGCGATCCATCCTCGCGCTCCACCACCATTGGCGAATCGCCCGCATCGCCGTGGCCAACGAAGTTGCCTGCAATGGCCGCCAGCAGGTCTGCCGGGGTAACGATGCCTTCAAGATGGCCGTATTCGTCATGGACCAGCGCCAGCGCCACTTCGGCCTGCTGGATCATGGTCAGCGCGTCCATCGTATCCAACTGGTCGGGCACGATGGCGGGCTTTTTCATCAGGCGACCCAGTTGCACCTTGCGGCCGCGCAGCAGCGTGGACAGCACGTCACGCACTTTGACCACGCCGACGATCTTGTCGACCGAGCCATCGGCCACCAGCAGCAGTGAATGGGGAGAGTCCTCAATCGCCGCGCGAAGCTCCGTTTCGGGCGCGCGGCGCTCGATCCAGTGAAGTTCGGTGCGCGGCGTCATCACCTCGCGCACCGGACGCTCGGCCAACCGCATGATGCCGCTCATCAGCGCGCGCTCTTCTTCCTCGATCACGCCTGATCGCGTGGCCTCGGCAAAGATCATGTGCAGCTCTTCGGCGGTAACCTCCTGATCGGTGCCCTTTTTCAGGCCAAGCAGGCGGATGATCAGGCTGGTGGAATTGTCCAGCAACCACACCAGTGGTGCCGTAATCCGCGCCATCATGGCCATTGGCGGCGCTGCGATCTTTGCAATCGTGTCCGAAGCGCGCAAAGCCAGATGCTTGGGCACGAGTTCGCCAACCACCAGATTGAGATAAGTGGTAATGGCAATGACGAGAGCGAAACCCACATCGTCGGCATAGCGCTCCGGGAAGCCCCATGCGGCGAGTCGTTCAGCCGTAGGCCCACCAAGACTCGCCCCGGAATAGGCACCGGCGATAATGCCGACGAGCGTAATGCCGATCTGCACTGTCGATAAAAATTTTCCGGGGTCGGCAGCCAGCGCCAAGGCCACCTTTGCGCCCTTGCTACCTTCTTCGGCGGCAACCTTTAGCCGCGAGGAGCGAGCCGAGACGATTGCCAGTTCCGACATGGAAAACAGGCCGTTGAGCACGACGAGGCCCAGAATGAACAGGACGTCGGACCAAGGATAAGGAGTCATTCTTCGCCCCTAACAGACTTCCCCGAAAAGGCGAATAGCCGGTTGTTGGTTCCGGCTTATCTGGTTTGTGTGACGCTGTTCGGGAACCGTTCAGCCAGACTGGGCGTATTTGGCCGTGTCAAAGCGCCGTTCTGTCGCTAAATTCAAAACAGAACGCCGGTCAAAGGGGACAGGAAATGAATATTCGTCGCGTCATGATGTCGAGCTTGTGTGCCGTATCACTGGTCAGCCTGTCTGCCTGCGTGACCGACCCGAACACGGGTGAGCAAAAGGTTTCGCGCACCGCGATCGGCGGCCTCGGTGGCGCTTTGGGCGGTGCGCTCCTCGGTGGGCTCATCGGCGGCAAAACCGGGCGTATCGTCGGCGCGGGCATTGGCGGCGTTGCCGGTGGCGTGATCGGCTACCAGAAGGACAAGCAGATCCGCGAACTGCGCGAACAGACCGCAGGCACGGGGATCGACGTTAGCGAGACTGACGGCGGCAACGCCATTCTCGTCAACCTGCCCAATGGCGTGACGTTCGATGTCGATAGCTCGACGGTGAAGCCCGCTTTCGGCACCACGCTTGATCGCGTTGCGCAGTCGCTGGTGCAATACCCGAACTCGCTGATCGACGTATACGGCCACACCGATTCAACCGGTTCCGATGCTTACAATCAGGCACTGTCTGAGCGCCGCGCCCGCGCAGTTGCAGACTATCTGACCTCGCGCGGGGTTGGCTATGCCCGCATGCGCAGCCAGGGCTACGGCGAATCGCAGCCGATTGCTTCGAACGACACCGAGCAGGGCCGTTCGGCCAATCGTCGCGTCGAAATCAAGATCGTGCCGATCAGTCAGGACGATGTGAACGCTGCACGCACCGGCCAATAAGCACTTTAGGCATTTCAGAAGCGGCGCTGCCCCTCGCGGGTGGCGCCGTTTTTGTTATGGAACATGTGTTTCGCGGTTGACCCTCGCCGCGCGCTGCTGGCATCGGCACCTGCAAAGGAGTTCAGCCCATGACGATTCAGCGCCGCACGATCAACGGACGAGAGGTCAATCCGGTCGGCCTTGGCTGCATGTCATTAAGCTGGGCCTATACCGGCCGCCCGAGCGAGGAAGACGGCATCCACCTGCTCCAGCACGCGGTGGACATCGGCTACGATCACTTTGATACCGCGCGCCTCTATGGCCGTGGCCACAATGAAACGCAGGTCGGCATCGCGCTGAAGGGGCGGCGCGACAAGGTCTATCTCGCCTCCAAAATGGGCATTTTTGCCAGCGGTGAAAAGCGCGGGGTGGATTGTCACCCCGACACAATCCGCAGCGAACTGGAAGTCTCGCTCAAGCTGCTGCAGACCGACCACATCGATCTTTATTACATGCACCGGCGTGACAAGACCGTGCCCATCGAAGAATCGGTCGGCGCGATGGCGGACCTTGTGAAAGAGGGCAAGATCGGCGGCATCGGTCTGTCCGAGATGTCTGCGGACACGCTGCGCCGGGCCGCATCGGTTCATCCGATCGCCGCGATGCAGACCGAATATTCGCCGTGGACGCGGCAGGCGGAAATCGCCGTGCTCGACGCCTGCCGTGAACTTGGCACCGCTTTTGTTGCATTCTCACCGGTAGGGCGCGGCGTGCTGGCCAATGGCTTGCGTGATCCGGCGGCTTTGCCTGATGGCGATATTCGCAAGGCAATGCCCCGCTTTATGGGCGAAAACTGGCCGAAAAATCTGGCCTTGATCGATGAATTCAACGCCATCGCCGCGCGTGAAGGCGTTACCCCTGCACAACTCAGCCTCGCTTGGGTGCATTCTCGCGGGGACCATATCGTAACCATCCCCGGCACAGGAAAGATTGCGCATCTGGCAGAGAACATCGCACGGTGGGACTGGGAAGTGCCGTCCGCCACCGCAGCCGAAGTGGATGCGCTGATCAACCAACATACCGTAGCCGGCCACCGCTATGCCGGGGCGATCCTGCCCACCATCGATACCGAGGATTTTGATTAGGCGAGTTTTGCCGCCCGATCCGCCAGCCGCTCGACCGCAGCGGCATGGATCGCAGGCGCGGTGACCAGCAGGCCAAAGGCGCGCGGGTCGCGCTTGTTGTAAGACAGGGGCTGTCCAAAGGCGTCAGATGTGGCCGCTCCTGCCTCACGCGCGATCAGCGTGGCCGCCGCGATGTCCCATTCAAAGCCCCAGCGTAGCGTTGCGAGCAGATCAGCCTCGTTTGCGCCGACCATCGCGATGCGCAGGGCAATCGAATTGGGTTTGTCCACCACAACAAGGTCGGCGTCCGCCTTGGGCAGGCTGTCTGCCGGAACGCGTGAACCAGCCAGCACAGTGCGGGTGCTGGCCTGCAAGGGCACATCATTGCGCCACGCGCCTTGTCCCGCAATTGCCGCCCAGTATTCGCCGCGCGCAGGGGCGCTGAGCGCACCGATCAGCGGACGTCCCTCGCTCACCAGCGCCACCGAAACCGACCAGCCGGGGCGGCCACGCACAAAATCACGGGTGCCGTCCACCGGATCGACCAGCCAGCACAGCCCGCGGTCCAACCGATCAGGGTGATCCACCGTCTCTTCAGACAGCCAGCCCGCCGACGGCAGCAACGCGCCAAGTTCGCGCTTCAGGAATGCATCGACCGCAATGTCGGCATCGCATACCGGGCTCCCGGGTGTCTTTTCCCACACCGCTGGCGCATGGCCGTGGCCAGGCCAGAGTGCGAGGGCCATTTCACCGGCGCTGCGGACGATGGCGTGAAGGCGATCATAGTCGATCATCGCGCGCCCCGGATTGCGAAGGCTCTTGTGCGCCGCTGCAATTGCGAGTTGTTATCAAAGATAGGTTGCAGCCTCGCATTTACGCCCCTTTTCAAGCTTCGCGTGCTGTGCTTAAGGCATAGCGACTCAAAGCGCCATTGGCGGCGCATACCTTTGCGCCGATCGTGGCGCGCCTGTAGGCCCGGAAGGGCCGTTCAAGTCGGGGATCACGCATGAACGTCCATGAATATCAGGGCAAGGAACTGCTGGCAAAGTTTGGCGTCGGCATTCCGGCCGGCATTGCCGCGCTGACCGTTGAAGAAGCCGTCGCAGCTGCAAAGCAGCTTCCCGGGCCGCTCTATGTCGTCAAGGCGCAGATCCATGCTGGCGGTCGCGGCAAGGGCAAGTTCAAGGAACTTCCCGCCGATGCCAAGGGCGGCGTGCGCCTGGCCAAGAGCATCGAGGAAGTCGAAGCTTTCGCCAAGGAAATGCTCGGCAACACCCTCGTCACCATTCAGACCGGTGAAGCAGGCAAGCAGGTCAACCGCCTCTATGTGACCGATGGCGTTGATATCGCCAAGGAATACTACCTGTCGATGGTTGTGGACCGCGCTTCCAGCCGCGTTGCCATGATCGTGTCGACCGAAGGTGGCATGGACATCGAAGAAGTTGCCCACTCCACGCCGGAAAAGATCGCCACGATCACCATTGATCCGGCCGAAGGCTTCATGCCGCACCACGGCCGCGCTGTCGGCTTTGCGCTGGGCCTGACGGGCGAACTGCACAAGCAGGCCGCCAAGATCTCTGGCCAGCTTTACAACGCCTTCGTGGCGCTTGATTGCGACATGCTCGAAATCAACCCGCTGGTGGAAACCAAGGACGGAAACCTCCTCGTCCTCGACACCAAGATGAGCTTCGATTCGAACTCGCTGTATCGCCACCCCGATGTCTTCGCCCTGCGCGACGAGACTGAGGAAGATCCGGCTGAAATCGAAGCCAGCAAGTATGACCTTGCCTACATCAAGCTCGATGGCAACATCGGTTGCATGGTCAACGGCGCAGGTCTTGCCATGGCGACGATGGACATCATCAAGCTGAACGGCGAATTCCCCGCCAACTTCCTCGACGTTGGCGGCGGCGCCAACAAGGAAAAGGTGACGGCCGCCTTCAAGATCATCCTCAAGGATCCTGCGGTGAAGGGCATTCTCGTCAACATCTTCGGCGGGATCATGAAGTGCGACATCATCGCTGAGGGCATCGTTGCTGCGGCCAAGGAAGTGAACCTCTCGGTTCCGCTGGTCGTCCGCCTCGAAGGCACCAACGTGCAGCAGGGCAAGGACATTCTGGCAAACTCCGGTCTGCCGATCGTCGCTGCCAACGATCTGGGCGATGCCGCCCAGAAGATCGTTGCCGAAGTGCGCGCTGTCGCCTGATCTGCGATCTAGGATAGTGAACGAAAGGGGCGCTGGGCAACCGGCGTCCCTTTTTGCATGTTGGCCACGCTGCGGCGCGTTCACCCCAGCTGCGATTATGCATCACTGGCAGCAAACGTAGTTGACGTTTACGTAAGCGCAAATTATGCCGCCATCACTGGTTTTGGATGAAAGGACGCGTGTCTTGAAAGCCCTGGTCTGCGTGAAGCGCGTGATTGACTATAACGTGAAGCCCCGCGTGAAGGCGGATGGCACGGGTGTTGATCTTGCGAACGTGAAGATGAGCATGAACCCGTTTGACGAGATCGCGGTTGAGGAAGC
>Ga0209066_10000264_pt1 | contig 79154 bp, 71 predicted proteins | sample All_14_2_FD_187198 | JGI IMG/M metagenome (GOLD analysis project Ga0209066, IMG submission 187198) | Freshwater microbial communities in response to fracking from Pennsylvania, USA - Allegheny Zone_MetaG_DW_15 (SPAdes) (version 2) ...
TCGGTCTCAGGGATGCTCATGGTCTTTGTGCCGTGGACGTGAATCAGCGGGGATGAAAGCACTGAGATGGGGGCACGATGCGCCACTTCAATGGGTCATCCAGAAAAAACAAACCGCTGACGGTGCAGCGGCGCTCGGAAGAATGCAGCAAGGCTGCTGTGCGGGGGGACTGGGTGTCTTATTTGGGGGCTGCTGCGGCTTTGGTGCGTGCAGCCACCCATTTGTTGGAAAAAGCCTGCAGATCGTTGAGGCGTTTGAGCAGGTCAAGGCCGGTTTTGGTCAGCCCGTAACCATTGCCGTCGTGGTCGATCAGATCAGCAGCCCGCAGCTCTTTCAGCCGTGTGTTCAATGTGTTGGGTGTGACGCCCCCCACGCTGTCTTGAAGCAGACGGAATGTCTGGGTGTGACCATCTCGCAAGGCCCAGAGCACGCGCAAGGCGTAGCGAGATTCCAGCAAGTCAAACAGTTGCGAGACAGCGGCGATGTCTTTGGAACTCATGAAGCGTCTTCTCCTCGGGAGATGGGGGGTGTTTCTGCTGGGCCGCTGCGATCAATCCCATGGTGGGGCCCTGGGGGCAGAAACACAACGGCAGATATTGTGGCGCATCGCAACCGGTCTGGTGCTTGATGGGGATCAAATGGGGCCGGGCCTTGCTGACAGCGCACAGATTCCCCGACTATAAACCAAAAAAATAAGCGCTCTGAGTTTCGTAGCTTGAAATGTATGCCCATGAATTAAACTGTGTAAAAGCCACCATCAAGGATGTGGCCTCCATTTCTTTGCAGGTGAAGCATGTCAGAGCGTGTGATCGGTGAGTTCCGTGTGTGTCCACTGGGTTTGGGTTGCATGGGGCTGAGCCACGGCTATGGTCCGGCCGTGTCTTTGCCCCAGGCCACGGCACTGTTGCTGGATGCCCTGGACCAGGGCGTCAATTTTTTCGACACAGCGGCGCTGTATGGGAACGGGGCCAATGAGGCCTTGATCGGGCAGGTGCTTGGGCCCCATCGGCAGCGTCTGGTGCTGGCCAGCAAATGTGGGCTGAACCATCCTGATACGGGGTTGTCCCGCCGCATCGACGGGCGGCCGGACACGATCCGTGCCAGCTGCGAGGCCAGCCTGACGCGTTTGGGCACCGATGTGATCGACCTGTTTTACCTGCACCGGTTGGATCGCGAGGTGCCCATTGAGGACAGCGTGGGGGCCATGGCCGATCTGGTGAACGCTGGCAAGGTACGGGCCATCGGGCTGAGCGAGGTGTCGGCCAGCACTTTGAAGCGCGCCCATGCGGTGCATCCGGTCGCTGCGGTGCAGTCGGAGTACTCGTTGTGGACCAGGAACCCCGAAATCGCTGTGCTGGATGCTTGTCGGGAACTGGGTGTGGCGTTTGTGGCCTTCAGCCCGCTGGGCCGCGCCTACCTGTCCACCAAGTTGCTGGACACCTCGCGCCTGGATGCGGGCGATATGCGTCGCACCATGCCGAGGTTTGACGTGATGAACTACTCGGCCAACTTGCGCTTGCTGGACCGTTTTGTGCCACTGGTGACCGAAACAGGTTGTACCGCTGCACAACTGGCCCTGGCTTGGTTGCTGCACAAGGCCCCCCATATCGTGCCCATTCCTGGCACCACGAACCTGGCCCATTTGCACGAGAACATGGGAGCACTTGCTGTGCCGCTGGGGCCGGACATCATGGCTCGGTTGGATCGTCTTTTTGATCCCCATGCCGTGTCGGGGCCGCGTTACAACGCCAAGACTCAGGCGGAAATCGACACTGAGAATTTCTGAAATTCATAGCTGTTCAGGCTCTACGGTCATGCGCTAGAGCCTGAAAAAGTATAAAAAAAACAGGGCCTGAGGTCCCTGTTTGATTTTGGGTGGCGCTGACCGTGGTCAGAGCGAGTCAATGAAGCTGCGCAGTTTGTCGCTGCGGCTGGGGTGCTTCAGCTTGCGAACCGCTTTGCTTTCGATCTGACGGATGCGTTCGCGCGTCACGTCGAACTGCTTGCCCACCTCTTCCAGCGTGTGGTCGGTGGACATTTCAATGCCAAAGCGCATGCGCAGCACCTTGGCTTCACGGGGCGTGAGGCTGTCCAGGATTTCTTTGACCACTTCCCGCAGACCCGCTTGCATGGCCGCCTCGATGGGGGCCGTGTTGGCGCTGTCTTCGATGAAGTCACCCAGGTGGCTGTCGTCGTCGTCGCCGATGGGGGTTTCCATGGAGATCGGCTCTTTGGCGATCTTCATGATCTTGCGGATCTTGTCTTCCGGGATTTCCATTTTCTCGGCCAACACGCTGGCATCGGGCTCGAAGCCGTGTTCCTGCAAGTGCTGGCGGGAAAGCCGGTTCATCTTGTTGATGGTCTCGATCATGTGCACCGGGATGCGGATGGTGCGCGCCTGGTCCGCAATGCTGCGGGTGATGGCCTGGCGAATCCACCAGGTGGCGTAGGTCGAAAACTTGTAGCCCCGGCGGTATTCAAACTTGTCCACCGCCTTCATCAGGCCGATGTTGCCTTCCTGGATCAGGTCCAGGAACTGCAGGCCGCGGTTGGTGTACTTCTTGGCGATGGAAATGACCAGACGCAGGTTGGCCTCGATCATTTCCTTCTTGGCGCCACGCGAGGTGCGTTCGCCCTCGTTCATGCGCTTGTTGATGTCTTTCAAGTGGCCCAAGGGCACCACAACGGTGGTTTGCAGATCGATCAGCTTTTGCTGCAAGTCTTGCACGGGTGGGATGTTGCGTTGCATCACCGTGCTCCAGGGTTTGCCTGCTGCCGCCTGTTTCACCACCCATTCCAGGTTGATGAGGTTGGCAGGAAATTCCGCGACGAATTTCTCCTGTGGCATGCCGCATTTGTCCACGATGATGCGGCGCAGTTCACGCTCCTTCTTGCGCACATCGTCCACCTGAGCGCGAAGCATGTCGCACAGTTTTTCAATGCTCTTGGCCGTGAAGCGGATGGTCATCAGCTGGTCGGTCAGGGCCTTCTGGGTTTTGAGGTAGGTGGGTGAACCGTAGCCTTCCTTGTCGTAGGTCTTTTTCAGCTTCTCGTGCAGGGCACGCATGTTGTCAAAGCGTGAAAGGGCTTCGCGTTTGAGTTCTTCCAGCTTCTTGGTCAGCGCCTTGGAGCCGCCTTTGCCATCGTCGTCGTCGGCCTCGTCGTATTCGTCAAAGTCCTCTTCGGCCACGTAGTCGTCGTTTTCGTTGGCGTCGGCAAAGCCATCGACCACGGTGGAAATGACGACCTTGCCTTCGCGGATCTCTTCGCCCATCTCCAGAATTTTGGCGATCGTCGCGGGCGACTCGGAAATGGCCGCCATCATGTCGTTCAGGCCGCCTTCGATGCGCTTGGCAATTTCGATTTCGCCTTCGCGCGTCAGCAGCTCAACGGTGCCCATTTCACGCATGTACATGCGCACGGGGTCGGTGGTGCGGCCGAATTCGCTGTCCACGGTGGAGAGAGCGGCTTCGGCTTCTTCTTCGGCCTCTTCTTCAGTGGCAGCGGTGGGGCCTGTGTTGTTGAGCAGCAGGGTCTCGGCGTCCGGCGTTTGCTCGTAAACCGCCACGCCCATGTCATTGAGCAGGGAAATGACCACTTCCAGGGTTTCGGCTTCCACCAGTTTGTCGGGGAGGTGGTCGTTGATCTCGCCGTGGGTCAGGTAGCCGCGCGTTTTGCCCAGTTTGATCAGGGTTTTCAGGCGCTGGCGGCGCAGGGCCACTTCTTCTTCGGACAGGACGGTTTCGTCCAGTCCGAATTCTTTCATCAAGGCGCGCTCTTTGGCCTTGCTGATTTTCATTCGCAGGGGTTTGACCTTTTCGGCCGGTGCAGCGGCGGTGGTTTCGGACGGTTCGACCGCCTCGGGCTCGCCTTCCAGTTCCTCATCGATGTCGGACAGGTCGGCATCGTCCAGGTCGGCCTCTTTGGCTTTCGCCTTGGGACCACGCTTTGCCCCGGTTTTGGCGGGGGCTTTCGGGGTGGCGGCCTTCGTGGGGCGGCCAGCCTTCTTCTTGGGGGACTCGTCAGACGCGGTTTCTTGCACCACAGGTTCCACCACGGTGGCCACCACAGGCTTTTTCGCCGGTTTGGCTGCTTTGTCTTCGGTCGACTTCACTGTCGCCACTCGCCGGACCACGGGGGTCGCTTTGACCACAGGCACGTCTGCCACGACTGGCGTGGGGGGGGCGGATTCGGGTGCAGCGGGTTTGGCCAGGCTGCGAACGGCCTTTTTGACGATGATGGTGGGGCCAGGCGCGGGCGTGGCGGGCTTCTTGGTGGTCATGAAAACCTCGTGGTGGCGAAAACGGAACCGGCAGGATTTGGTGCTTCGTGCCCCTTTGCACAAGGGGTGTGGCTCGCACAATGCAAAAAACCGGCAACCCACATACCGGGCTGGGGTTGCCGAGCAAGCTGTGGGGCGATCATTTGGTGTACAGCCCTTGCGGGGGGTGGCCTGGATCAGGGTCCGTCATCCGTTGCGGATGGTGGCCGGGGCCGGAGGTGCTGCTGTCGCGCTTGCCGAAAAGCCTTGGATTATACCTTCGCAGGCTGAACCAGGCGTTCCAACTCCAGTCGACGGGCTTGCAGATCGCGGTAGGTCTGAAGTGCGGCAGGTTGGGTGCTGGCCAGGGCGATGGCATGGGTCTCGCGCTGCTTCAGGTCTTCGATCAGCATGCGGTTGAGCATTTCCCTGAGGTCGCGCTGGAGGTCTGCCGCGCTTTCACCGGGAGGAGTTTGGCCATCTTCTTCCACAGCAGGGGCCAGGGACAACGCCTGAGCCACCAGCCGAGCGGCCAAGCCTGCAAATGAATGATCCACCAGGGCTTGTTGCAACACCGCCCAGGGCTGCGGCCCGTGTTCGTGCCATTGCCCTTCCAACCAGGCAAACAGGGGGCCCATCGGTTCCGGTTGTGCCGCCAGCAGGTGGTGGTCTTCAGGCGTGAGCCAGTTCCAAGCCTGTGGGTGGCTGAGAAGAATGCGGGCGACCAGGTCGGTGCGTGAGGTGGGGGCTGTGCGTGGGCCGCGTGCGGTGGCATAACCCGGGTCCCAGCTGCCTTGGCGGCCGCCGAAGCGACCGTTGCGTTCGCCCCAGCCGTTGTTGCGACGACTGACGCTCCCGCTGTTGCTGGGGTGTCCGTTGTCGTGCCAGTGCCTGTCTTCGTAGGCCAGTGGTTCGCCATGGTCAAGGTTTTCGCGGCTTTGCTCGTGTCCGCGACCGGCACCACCGGGGCGTGGCGCATGGGTGTGGGGCAGTTGCCAAAGATCGGTCAGCTCGGTCATCCCCAGCCCAATCTGCTGGGCCAGTTCGCCCAGCAGTTGCCGTTTGAGTGCGCCGTCAGGCAGGGCTTGCCAGAGGGGGCGGGCGTGACTGGCCATCATGGCCCTGCCCTCAGCCGTGGTGAGGTCGCAGCCCGCCGCCGCCGTTTCCTGCATGAAGCGGCTCAGCGGCATGGCGTCTTTCACACACTGGGCGAAAGCCTCCTGGCCGTGTGTGCGGATGAAGCTGTCTGGGTCGTGTTCAGGGGGCAGGAACAGAAACTTGATGCTGCGCGTGTCTTGTGCAAGGGGCAGCGCGGCGACCATCGCCTTGCTGGCTGCGCGTCGCCCGGCAGCATCGCCATCGAAACTGAAAATGATCGCGTCGGTGAAACGGAACAGCTTTTGCACGTGCTCCGCGGTGCAGGCGGTGCCCAACGTGGCCACAGCGTTGGCAAAGCCGAGTTGGGCCAAGGCCACCACATCCATGTAGCCTTCGGTGACCAAGGCATAGCCGTTGACGCGGATGGCAGTGCGGCCCTCGAACAGGCCGTACAACTCGCGGCCTTTGCTGAACACTGGGGTTTCGGGGCTGTTGAGGTATTTGGGTTCTCCCCTGTCCAGCACCCGTCCGCCAAAGCCGATGGTTTCACCCTTGACGTTGCGGATCGGAAACATGATGCGGTCGCGAAAGCGGTCGTAGCGCTTGCCTTCGCGAGTGGAGTTTGTGCCGGGTGGTGTTTCCGTTTCTGGGGCCTCGCTGGCGATCACCAGCCCTGAATCCACCAGCCTCGGGTCGGCGTAGTCCGGCAGGAGACTGGCCAGGGCACGCCAGCCTTCGGGGGCGTAACCCAATCCAAAGGTTTTGGCGATTTCGCCAGACAGGCCGCGGCCTTTCAGATACGCCACAGCGCGGGGAGAGGTTTTGAGCTGCTTCTGGTAGGCACGCGCGGCTTGTTCCAGCACCTCAGTCAGGCTTTGTTGTTGTTCGCGCTGTTGCTGCGCACGTATCCGGTCCTGCGGGCTCGCATCGTCTTCTGGCACAGGCAATCCCACTTGTTGGGCCAGTTCCTTCACGGCCTCGACAAAACCCATGCCCGCGTGCTCCATCAGAAAAGAGATGGCGTTGCCATTGGCCCCGCAGCCGAAGCAGTGGTAGAACTGCTTGGTGGGGCTGACGCTGAAGGAGGGTGATTTTTCGCCGTGGAAAGGGCAAAGCCCCATGAAATTGGCCCCCCCCTTCTTGAGCTGCACGTAGCGTCCCACCACTTCCACCACGTCGGTGCGTGACAGCAGTTCCTGGATGAAGGTTTGCGGGATGCTCAAGGGGAATCGTTGTCAACTGAAAACATAGCTGCCTGCGCAATACTGCATTGCGCCAGAGGGCGAAAACCCTATAAAAATGGGTCAGCTGGCCGCAAACACACGGTTTTTGCCTGCACGTTTGGCCAGATACATGGCGTGGTCGGCACGCTTCACGGCATCTTCAGGGGTCTCGTTGGCTTCGAGCAAAGCCACCCCGGCACTGAACGTGATGAGCAAGCGCTCGTTGTTCTGGAGGAAAAACCGCTTGGTCAACTCGCGTTGCAGCCGTTGCATGGCTTCCACGGCGTGTTCCAGAGCGGTGTCAGGCAACAGGATCACGAACTCTTCTCCACCAAACCGCGCCATGGTGTCCTGTGGCCGCATGCTTGAGCGCGCAACGGCCACCAAGTGGGACAAAGCCGCATCGCCGGTCTTGTGGCCGTGAGTGTCGTTGAGCATCTTGAAGTTGTCGATGTCCAGCATGGCCAGGCACAGCAGGCTGCCCTTTCGACGGGCGGCTTGGACTTCACGTGCAAACGCCTCGTCCAGCCCACGTCGGTTCAGTGCCCCGGTCAAGGGGTCAAGGCGGGCCTGCACACTGGCCTTGTCGAGTTCGCCCTGGAGCTTGATGATTTCTTCTTCGGCCTGCATGGCCCGTTCGCGGATGGCAGTCAGTTCGCTGCCCACCTGCCGGGCACTTTCCTCCATGTTGCGTGTGGCGGCGAGAACCGACGCCAGTGCTGGGCCGATTTCTTCCAGCGCGTGAGCGTTTTCGAGCACCTTGGCAAAATCGTCCACTTCATGCCGGAATTGGCCGGTGGTGGACGTCATCTGCGACAGGCGTTCGATAAAAGTGGCCAGCATCATCTTGACTTGGGCCTGCGCCTCGATCGAGCGTGCTTTGGCTTCGGACTGCTTGGCGATCACATCTTGCAGCTTGCGCTTCACGTCATCCAGCCGCTTCAGGTTCAGTGGCGGCGTGGCTGCCTCCATGAGCGACTGCACCTGACCCACCAGCCAGCGGTCTTCGATGCCCAAGGCCGAGATGTTCTCGAACACCAAGTTCAGCAAGTGCAGCAGGGTGGCACGGATGGCGCCTTGCTCCTCACCGACAAAAGACAGCTTCAGATTGAAATTGGCCAGCGCCAATTTGGTGGTGTTCAGGTCAACCGCCGGGTTGCGCAGCAGGGCAACGAGTTCTTGCAACTGTTTGGAAAAGCGGTCGTCGTCATTGCCCAGGGCAGGTGTCACGTGCTCGACCAGCCGCGCAACCTGTTCTCTCACATCTGTGGTGGCCTTGCCGCCGGGTTGACCCGCCGCCTGGAGGCCGGTGTTTTCGACCTTGGAAACGTAGTCAAGCAGGCTGTTTCGAAAGGCCGCCCAGTTGCGCTGGGTGATGGCGCTTTCCACCGAGGCCACGGCTTTGGCCAACTCAATCTCGTGGGCTGGCAGGGACAGTATCACCCTGCGCAACGCTTCATCCGGAAAGGCAGGGCCGGACGGTTTGGTGCCTGCGATTTCGTGATACGCGGCTTCGTAGTTCTCAGGTGATGGGAGCTGTTTGCGCTCTGCCATCAGCTTGAACGCATCACGTGCAATTTCGGCCGGTTTTTTGTCGATCATGTGGAAAAAGGGGCGTGCTTGTGAGCATTCGCGGCAGGGGCCAATGTCTGGCCCCACATCACCTGCACATTGTGGCTTGGTTCATGACCTTTTTCGCGACACAGCCACCCCTGTTCCCGGGGTTGTGTGGAAATTCGGACAGCTTCAGCGCGGCGCCAGCCGGATCGCCCCGTCCAGGCGAATGACTTCTCCATTGAGCATGTCGTTTTCCAGAATGTGCTGCACCAGCTTGGCGTAGTCGGCAGGTGTGCCCAAACGACTGGGGAAGGGGACTCCGGCGGCCAGTGCATCCTGCACTTCCTGAGGCATGCCAAACAGCATGGGTGTGCCAAAAATGCCGGGCGCGATGGTCATGTTGCGGATACCGTTGCGCGCAAGGTCGCGAGCGATGGGCAGGGTCATTCCCACCACGCCGCCTTTGGATGCGGCGTACGCGGCTTGGCCGATCTGTCCATCATAGGCCGCTACGCTGGCCGTGGAAATGAGAACACCTCGTTCGCCCGTGGGTTCGGGGTCGTTCTTGCACATGGCATCGGCGGCTAGGCGGATCATGTTGAAACTGCCGATCAAGTTGACCATGACGGTCTTGCTGAATGCAGCCAGGCCATGAGGCCCATTTTTACCCACGGTTTTTTCAGCCGGGGCAATGCCCGCGCAATTCACCAAGCCCATCAACTTGCCCAAGGCGACGGCTTGCGCGACCACTGCCTGACCGTCGGCCTCGCTGGACACATCGCATTTGACAAATGCCCCTCCGATATCCGCCGCCACTGCTGCGCCTTTTTCAGCCTGCATATCGGCTACCACCACTTTGCCACCTCGCGCCGCCAGCATCCGCGCCGTGCCTTCGCCCAAACCCGATGCGCCACCGGTAACGATGAATACCTTGCCTGCGATTTCCATGAAATGTCTCCTGTTTGACGTTGACGTAAACGTCAATTATGCATTCCCATGACAACGCTCATTTGTATCCCACGCGGTCGAGCATCTGTTGCACCTTGGTCATGTTTTTGGCAACCACAGCGAGGGGAATGTTCTCGGCTTTGAAGTGATCCCCGCCCATGGCCTTGAGCGCTGCGTTGTCCACCTTCAGCCCCTTGACAGCAGGGAATTCGTTGTTGCCATTGGCAAAATAGTCTTGGGCAAATGGGCTTGCCAGGTACTCCATGAACTGGATGGCGTTGTTCAGGTGTTTGGCGTGTTTGGCCACCGCTGCGCCAGCGATGTTGACGTGGGTACCCGAAGTGCCCTGATTGGGGAACACCACCCGCACTTTTTCCATGACCGATCGTTCTTCGGGGTTTCCCGACTTGATCATTCGCGCCGCGTAATACGTGTTGGTGATGGCCACGCCACATTCCCCGGAGGCCACGGCCTTGATCTGGTCCGTGTCACCTCCTTTGGGGGTTCGTGCCATGTTGGTGACCATGCCCTTGAGCCATGCCTCGCCTTTCTCATCGCCCAGGCGCTCGACCACCGTTGCGAACAGAGACAAGTTGTAAGGATGGGAGCCTCCACGGGTGCACAACAAGCCCTTGAGTTTGGGGTCTGCCAGCTGCTCGTAAGTCGCCACATCGGAGGCTTTCACCCGCAGCGGGTCATAAACAATCACGCGGGCCCGTGTGGAGAAACCAGTCCAGGTCACGCCATCTGAAGTAGGTGTCGCACGGAGATTGGCGGGAATGGCGGCATCCAGCACTTTGGACTTGATGGGAAGGAACAACCCTTGGCCATCGGCCACGGCCATGCGGGCCGCATCCACCAAAAGAATGACATCGGCGGGAGACGCGGCGCCTTCAGCCTTGAGTCGGGCCAAAATCCCGGCATCGTCGGCATCCACCCGGTTGATCTTGATACCGGTGGCTTTGGTGAACTGGTCGTACATCGCCTCGTCGGTCTGGTAATGGCGGGCAGAGTACAGGTTCAGCACTTTGTCTTGGGCCAAAGCAGGCAAGTGAGCGAAGCCAGCGGCTATCAAGGCAAGGGTGGTTGCTTTCAAACGGATGTGGGTCATGGTCAGGGCCGTACGAATTGCCGCTCGAAAGACAGCGGCCTAGTTGAAAAATGGGTGTTTGGGATACTATCAGAAATGCGAATAATTCCTATTGATTTTTTCGGTGGGCAGTGCAAGCCTGACCGGCGACGGTATCTGCTTGGTGCATTGATGACGGCGTTGACGGGGTGTGCGGTGCAGGGGCCTGTGCAGCCAGGGGCCGATGGCCTGCCTCGGGCGGTCCCTCCCGGAACATCAATGCCACTCACGCGTCCTCCTCGGGTGGGTTTGGCTCTGGGCGGTGGGGCTGCGCGAGGGTTTGCCCACGTGGGTGTGATATCCGTTCTGGAACAACAGGGATTGCGTCCCGATTTGGTGGTGGGAACCTCTGCCGGCAGCCTGGTGGCCGCTTTGTATGCCAGCGGCAAAAGCGCTGGCGAATTGGAGGCTGCAGCCTTGGCCATGGAAGAGGCAACTCTGACCGATTGGACGCTTCCGTTTGCCAACAGGGGCATGTTGCGCGGCACCGCCCTGGCGAAATACGTGAACACGCAGGTACAAGGCCGGACCATTGAGCGCATGCCTCTGCCTTTGGGCATTGTGGCCACCGATCTGGCCAATGGTGAAGGCGTTTTGTTCCGTCGCGGCGATACGGGCACGGCCGTCAGAGCGTCCAGTGCCGTGCCTGGTGTGTTTCAACCAGTGGACATTGCCGGGCGTGAGTATGTGGATGGTGGATTGGTGGCACCGGTGCCCGTACGGTATGCACAACAGATGGGGGCCGAACTGGTGATTGCAGTGGACATTTCCAGTGCCCCTGACGGCAACACGGCGACCGATTCTTTTAAAGTGCTCCTGCAAACCTTTGCCATCATGGGACAGACCATCAACCGGCACGAACTGGTGGGAGCACAGGTTGTGGTGCGTCCCTCGCTCAAAGGCGTGGGCAGTGCCGCATTCGGTGAGCGCCAGCGTGCCATGGCGGCTGGGCGCGAAGCCATGCTCGCTGCGTTGCCCGCGCTACGGCAGCAGTTGGCTCAACGTGTTGTGCCGATCCGCTGACGTGATCCACCCATCGCCTCCGTATCGGACGGACGAAAAAAAGGCCCTGTTTTGCAACAGGGCCTTGAAGGGGTCCGTGAAACTGAATTTCTGGAGGGACCCGAGGAGACAACCGGGTTAGACCTGGGCTCAGCCGCGTTTTTTGGCGGTGGCGGTCGTGGTTTTGGCGGCGTTCACAGCGGTGGCTGCCACAGTGTTGAAGTTGGCTTCGGCCATTTCAGTGGCTTGTTTCACGGCTTTTTGCACGGACTCCATCGCGTTCGATGCGGCGCTGACGGCGCTTTTCATCACGGCGACAGCGGTTTCAGAACCGGCGGGGGCATTTTTGGCTGCGTTGTCCACCACCGCCATGAATTTGGCTTGTGCGTCAGCGGCTTGTGCTTCTGCAGCTTTCGTGAACTCGGCACCAGCACCAGATGCGATGTCGTACAGGTGGCGGCTGTAAGCCGCGGTTTTTTCAGCCAAGGGCTGCATCAGGCTGGCTTGCAGGGCAAGCAATTCTTGTGCGTCTTTCACGCTCAGCACAGCTTGGGTGTGGTTGGCGGTTTCCGCCAGGGCAGCTTTGGTTGCTTGAACGTTAAGTTCAACCAGTTTTTCCACGCCTTCGAAAGCTTTTTGGGTCAAACCAAACAGGGTTTCGATGTTTGCTTTTTGTGCGGCTACAACTTGCTCGGCGGTCAACATAGAGATACTCCAAATGAAAAAGGTGAAAAATCAGTTGAGGGCTGCGAGTCAACGAGGTCAAAAAAGACTGTTTCGTTTTTGCTGCGCTGCAACATGACCTCAAGTATAGGGATTTCCTGGCTGTGTGCAAGAATTTTTTGCTGCGCCGCAGCAAATTGATTGCAAGGTGATCAATCGGTGTTTTCAGAGGCTTGGGTTATCAGTCAACCCAAGGTGCCTGTGTTGGGTTTGGGTAAGTAAATACACCTATTCTCGAGCGCCTGATTTTGTGGGCGGTTTTGATGATTCATTCCTTTTCCTGCCTGCTGTCAGCGTTTTTGAGTTCAACCCTTCACAAGTCCGCAAGGTGATGCCAGCGGGCAATCTCCTTCATGAGCACAGAAATCAGCGATCGAATCAAGAAAAACCCGAAATTCCAGCAACTGGTCAAAAAGCGAAGCGCCTACGCTTGGATGCTGTCCCTTGCCGTGTTGGTGCTGTTCTATGGATTCATTCTTTTGGTTGCATTCAATCCTGCATTGATGAGTTTGCGCTTGGGAGGCGAGGCCTCGTTCATCACCCTGGGGCCAGTGGTGATCTTGTCTATGTTCGTGCTGTTCTGGGTTTTGACCGGGCTTTATGTCAAGCGCGCGAACGGCGAGTTCGATGCGCTGACCCGAGTTCTCATCAAGGAAGCCACGACAGGGGTGAGCAAATGAGTCGTCTGTTTTGCGGCTTCTCCCGCTCCTTGTCGGTGGCAATGGGGTGGCTCGTTTCGGGTGTTGCACTGGCGGCGGGAGATCCGATCACCGCAGCTGAGAAGCAACCTCTCAACTTGCACGCCATTGTCATGTTTCTGGTTTTTGTGGCGTTGACCATGGGCATCACTTACTGGGCATCCAACCGGACCAAATCGGCTGCTGATTTTTACACCGCAGGCGGTGGCATCACCGGTTTTCAGAATGGCCTGGCCATCGCGGGCGATTACATGTCGGCTGCCACTTTGCTGGGGTTGACGGCCATGGTCTACACCTCAGGGCTGGACGGATACATCTACATGATTTGCTTCTTTGTGGGATGGCCGCTGATCCTTTTTCTGATGGCGGAGCGTTTGCGCAACCTGGGGCGGTTCACTTTTGCGGATATCACTGCCTATCGTCTGGACCAAGGCAAAGTGCGCACCATGGCATCTATCGGTTCTCTTACCGTGGTGTGCTTCTATCTGATTGCCCAGATGGTGGGGGCAGGGCAACTGATCAAGCTGTTGTTCGGACTGGACTACAACGTGGCAGTGGTGGCTGTGGGTGCCTTGATGATGGTTTATGTCATCAAAGGCGGCATGTTGGCCACGACTTGGGTGCAAATCATCAAGGCTTGCATGTTGTTGGCTGGTGGCACATTGGTGATGATTCTGGCCATGAGCCAGTTTGGGTTCAGCTATGCCACTCTGATTGAGAGAGCAACCACACTCCATGTCAATGGTTGGGCCATCATGAGTCCAGGCAAGCTGACCGCAGATCCCGTCACTGCGGTTTCTCTGGCATTGGGGCTCATGTTTGGCACGGCCGGGTTGCCGCACATCCTGATGCGTTTTTTCACGGTGACCGATGCCAAGGAGGCGCGCAAGTCCGTGTTGTACGCCTCGGGTTTCATTGCCTACTTCTTCAATGTGATTTTTCTCATGGGGCTCACCGCCATTCTCATCGTGGGACAAAACCCCGAGTTCTTCGAAGGCGGTACTGTGGGGGGCAAACTGGTGGGGGGAGGCAACATGGTGGCCATGCATTTGGCCAAAGCCGTCGGAGGGAACTTGCTGCTGGGCTTTCTGGCTGCAGTGGCCTTTGCGACCATCTTGGCCGTGGTGTCGGGTTTGGCTTTGGCGGGGGCGTCGGCGGTCTCTCACGACCTGTATGCCCGCGTGATCAAAAAAGGCCGTGCCAGCGAGGTCGATGAAATGCGTGTCTCTCGCTATGCCACCATTGCCTTGGGGGTCGTGGCGGTGGTGTTGGGCATTGCCTTTGAGAAACAGAACGTGGCTTTCATGGTGGGATTGGCCTTTGGTATCGCCGCTTCCAGTAACTTCCCTGTGTTGATTCTGTCCATGTATTGGAAGGGTCTGACCACGCGTGGTGCTTTGGCCGGTGGGTACGCCGGCTTGTTCTTGGCGGTGACCCTGGTGGTGCTGTCCAAGTCGGTTTGGGTGGCGGTGCTGGGCAATGCGGCCCCCCTGTTCCCTTACGACCAGCCAGCCTTGTTCTCCATGCCCGTGGCATTTCTGGTGTGTGTGGTGGTGTCGTTGCTTGACAGCAGTGCCGCTGCGAAAAAAGAAGTGGCGGCATTTGATGATCAGTTTGTCCGTGCCCAAACCGGGCTGGGGGCTGCGTCAGCATCCAACCATTGACCCTTTGGGGCCGTCTGAACGGCTTCGGTTGCACAATGTGACGCCGTCGACTTGGAAGGGTCGGCGGCGTTTTTTCTTCAACCGTTCGCATGCAAGCCTTTTACGCCGACCATTTCGTTCTTCCGCTCCCTGAAGGACACCGTTTCCCGATGGCGAAATACAGCCTTCTGAGAAACGAGGTGGCGCGGCAACTGCCTCCGGTGAGCTTGATGGAGGCTTGCGCAGCTTCCGATCTGGAACTGGCGCAGGTTCATGAGCCCGCCTATATCCAGGCCGTTGCCAGCGGGACTTTGCCTCCTGCGGTTCTTCGTGACATTGGTTTTCCCTGGAGCCCCGCCATGGCCGAGCGTGCCCGGCGCTCGGTCGGCGGCACATTGCAGGCCTGCCGTGCTGCTTTGGCCGGAGGGGGGGTGGCGGCCAATCTGGCCGGTGGTACTCACCATGCCTACGCCAAGCAAGGGGGTGGATTTTGCGTCTTCAATGACGTGGCCGTGGCCGCTCGCGTGATGCAGTCAGAATGGAAAAGTGCCGTCGGCGGAGAGGCGCTTCGCGTTGCGATCATCGATCTGGACGTACACCAGGGCAACGGCACCGCACACATCTTTCACGGTGCGAATGATGTGTTCACCTTGTCTCTGCATGGGGAGAAGAATTTTCCTTTCCGCAAAGAAGTGAGTCATCTGGATGTCGGCTTGCCCGATGGCACTCGCGATGACGCTTACTTGGCGGCACTGGATGCTGCATTGGCGGAGTTAAGCACCCGTTTTGCCCCCGATTGGGTCATCTATCTGGCGGGTGCGGATGTGCATGAGGGCGACCGCCTGGGGCGGCTCAAGCTCACAGCCGAAGGTGTGCTGGAGCGTGACCGGCGGGTGTTTGAGTGGTGCTGGGCACGGCATTTGCCGGTGGCTCTGGTGATGGGCGGTGGGTATGGTCATGACATTTCCGCGACAGTTGCCGTGCAGTTGAACACCTACCGTGTGGCTGTGAGCCACGCCATGCGCTGGCAGAATGCTGTCGCTCCAACCTTTCCCCGCCCCCTCACATGATCGAACCCACGCCCGCTTCTTCTGTTCCTGTGCGTTTGGGCCCCGAGCCCCGCAGCGCCTATCCGGTGTTCCGAACCATCACCACCCGTTGGATGGACAACGATGTCTACGGGCACGTCAACAACGTTGTCTACTACAGTTGGTTTGACACGGCGGTGAATGCCTACCTCATCGAACAAGGGGTGCTCGATATTCATGGAGGCCAGACCATCGGTCTGGTCATTGAAACCCAATGCAACTACTTTGCGCCGTTGGCGTTTCCCCAGACCATCGAGGCGGGTGTCCGTGTGGCCCGCTTGGGCAGCAGCAGCGTACGTTATGAAGTGGGCCTGTTCGCAGCCGGTGAGCCTCTGTGTGCCGCGCGCGGCCATTTTGTGCATGTCTATGTGGACCGTGACACCCGTCGGCCTGTGTCGCTGCCCGCAACCCTCAGAACCACCTTGGAGACTTTGACTTGAACCCCATCGCATCCCCCGTGGATATTTTTCGCCCCTCTGCCACTCTGGAAGAGGCCATCCAGTCGCGCCAGTCCATTCGGGCCTTCAAGTCCGATCCGGTGTCGCGCGACACCATTCACACCATTCTCGAACTTGCCAGTCGAGCCCCCTCAGGGACCAATACCCAACCTTGGAAGGTGTATGTGGTGCAAGGGGCCAAACGCGATGCGCTTGTGGAGCAAGCTTGTGCAGCTCACGATGCGTTGCGCGCCGATCCCTCATTGGCCAGTCAATACCCTGAGCCTTACGACTATTACCCCGAAAAATGGGTCAGTCCGTACATCGATCGCCGACGTGAAAACGGCTGGAGCCTCTATGGCTTGCTGGGCATTGCCAAAGGTGACAAAGACCGGATGCATCTCCAACATCAGCGTAACTTCCGGCTGTTCGATGCGCCTGTGGCCCTGATGTTCACTCTGGATACCGTGATGGGGCGAGGCTCGCTTCTCGACTACGGAATGTTTCTTCAGAATGTGATGCTGGCAGCCCGTGCCCATGGTTTGCACACCTGCCCTCAGGCCGCTTGGAACGGTTTTGCCAAGATTGTGTTGCCCTTGGTGGGAGCTGGTGACAATGAGATGCTGGTGTGCGGCATTGCATTGGGATATGCCGACACAGAGGACATCGTCAACACCTTCCGCACGCCTCGTGTACCTGCCGCCGATTTTACCCATTGGGTAGATTAAAATTTGAAGCAAACTTCCCTTGATGGGAATGCGTAGATAGCCAATTTAAGGATATATATGACGACCAACATTACGACCCCCAGTGGCCTGCAGTACGAAGACACCGTGGTCGGCCAAGGTGCTGTGGCCAAAGTGGGTGATTACGTGCAGGTTCACTACACGGGCTGGCTCTACAACGAGGGGCAGCAAGGCAACAAGTTTGACTCCAGCAAAGATCGACGCCAACCTTTCGAGTTTCCCCTGGGGGCCGGTCATGTCATCAAAGGCTGGGATGAAGGTGTGCAGGGCATGGCCGTTGGTGGGACCCGCCGCTTGGTCATTCCCGCCGCTCTGGGCTACGGTGCCCGCGGTGCGGGGGGGGTGATTCCACCGAATGCCACACTGCTGTTCGAAGTGGAGTTGCTCGGCGTCTGATTTTCCGTATGAGCCGATCTTTTGCTTCCAGGCCTGCCATCCTGGTTGCACGCCGCATCTTCCCCGAAACGTTGGCGCGTCTGCGCGAGCACTTTGAGGTGCAAGTCAACGAGACCGATGGGGTGTGGTCGTCAGCAGAACTCGCTCGGCACCTGCAAGGCAAGGTAGGGGCACTCACCACTGGCAGCGAGCGCATTGGCCCCGAGTTGCTGGCCGTGTGCCCCGGTCTGAAAGTGGTGGCCAACATCGCCGTGGGCTACAACAACTTCGATGTGCCCGCGCTCACCGCGCACGGTGTGCTGGCCACCAACACGCCCGACGTGTTGACGGAAACCACCGCAGATTTTGGTTTTGCCTTGCTCATGGCCACCGCCCGCCGCGTGGCCGAGAGCGAGCATTTCCTGCGCGCCGGGCTGTGGAAGCAGTGGGCACTCGACATGTTTGCTGGTGCCGAGGTGCACGGCACCACCCTGGGCATCCTGGGCATGGGCCGCATTGGCCAGGGCGTGGCGCGCCGGGGGGCGCACGGCTTTGGCATGAAAGTGATCTACCACAACCGCTCGCGGCTCGATGCCGCGACCGAGGCCGCTTGTGGTGCCACCTATGTCAGCAAGACCGAGCTGCTGGCCCAGGCTGATCACCTGGTGCTGGTGGTGCCGTACAGCGCCGCCTCGCACCACGCCATCGGCGCGGCCGAGCTGGCGCAAATGAAACCCACCGCCACGCTGGTGAACATCGCGCGGGGCGGCATTGTGGACGATGCGGCCTTGGCCCAAGCTCTGAAAAATCGACAAATCGCCGCCGCCGGATTGGATGTGTTCGAGGGGGAGCCCAGCGTTCACCCCGACCTTCTCACCGTTCCCAATGTGGTGTTGACGCCCCACATTGCCAGCGCCACCCTCAAAACCCGCCGTGCCATGGCCGATTTGGCGGCCGACAACATCATTGCCTTTTTCACACAAGGCAAGGCGTTGACCCCCATCAACCCCGAAGTGTTGAGCATCCCCACCCATGAATGCTGACTTGCAACTGTGGTTGGTCTTGGCTTTTTCGGGTCTGGCCGCCGCGCTGGCCCTGCTGGTGTGGCTGCGCAAGCCCGGTGGTCCCAGCGCACATGAGTGGCAGGCGGCACAGCAGCTGCAAAGCCAGCAAGTCCAACAGCTGTGGGAACGCCTTGACCGCTTGGAGCGCGATGTGCGGCACGACGTGCAAGAGGGCGCGCGGGGCGGTCGGCAGGATGTGATGCAAACGCTTGCCACCTTTGGTGAGACCCTGAGTCGCCAAAGTGCCGAAGCCACCCGCACGCAGCAGGCCCTGATTGAACAACTCCGAACATCGCTGACCGACACACTCAACGCCCAGTTGCAAACCCAAACCCAGCAAGCCCAGGAAACCACTCGAACCCAAAACGCCCAGCTCGATGCGTTTGCCCAGCAGTTGGCCCAGTTGCGGGGCGCTTTGAGCGAAACGCTTGCTGCCCAGCTGCAAGCCCTCAACGAATCGAACGCTCGCCGCATGGGCGAGGTGCGTGCCACGCTGGAAGCCCAACTGGCCCAGCTGCAGGCCAGCAACGCCACCAAGCTCGACGAAATGCGCGCCACCGTGGACGAAAAGCTGCAAACCACGCTGGAAACGCGGCTGGGCCAAAGCTTCAAGCAGGTGGCCGACCGCCTGGAGCAGGTGCACAAAGGCCTGGGCGAAATGCAAACCCTGGCCCAGGGCGTGGGCGATTTGAAGCACCTTCTGACCAATGTCAAAACACGGGGCATGTTCGGCGAGGCGCAACTGGCGGCCCTGCTGGAGCAGGTGTTTGCCCCCGACCAATACGCCACCCAGGTGGCCACCCGCCCGGGCAGCAAAAACGTGGTGGACTTTGCCATTCGCCTGCCGGGCCGGGGTGATGACGGTAAGCCCTGCTGGCTGCCCATTGACGCGAAGTTTCCCAACGAGGACTACGAGCGCCTGCTCGACGCCCAGCTGCGCGCCGACGCCTTGGCAGCCGATGCCGCAGGCAAGGCACTGGAGAGCCGCATCCGGCTGGAGGCCAAAAGCATGGCCGACAAGTACCTGGAGCCGCCGCACACCACCGACTTCGCCATTTTGTTTTTGCCTACCGAAGGTCTGTACGCCGAGGTGCTTCGCCGTCCCGGCCTGGTGGAAGCCTTGCAGCGCGACATGCGCGTGACGCTGGCGGGGCCCACCACGCTGATGGCCATGCTCAATTCGCTGCAAATGGGCTTCAGAACGCTGGCGCTGGAAAGGCGCAGCAGCGAGGTGTGGCAGGTGCTGGGCGCTGTCAAAACCGAGTTCACGAAGTTTGGCGACGTGCTGGCCAAGGTCAAAAGCCAAACCCAAACCGTGCTCAACACCTTGGACAGCGCCGAAACCCGCAGCCGTGCCATGGGGCGTGCGCTCAAAACCGTCGAGGCCTTGCCTGCTGACCAAGCGGCTGTCCTGCTGCCGATCGACCCCCACGAGGCGCGGAACGATTGAAACCCAGCCTGCGTGTCGAACTGGCGCGGTTGATTGCCGGCCAGGTGTGTTTGCACGCATGCATGACCGGTCTGCGCATGGCCGCCCCGTTGATGGCCCTGCGCACTGGGCACAGCCCCGTTGCTGTGGGTGTGCTGCTGGCGCTGTTTGCGTTGGCCCAGGTGTTTTTGGCCCTGCCCGCCGGGCGCTTTGCCGATCGTCACGGCCTGAAAAAGCCGCTGAAACACGCCGTGCAACTGGCCACTGTCGGGGCTGCACTGGCAGTGGCGTGGCCGGTGTTTGGGGTGTTGTGTGTGTCGGCCTTGGTGTGTGGCGCGGCCACTGGGCTGGCCATGATCGCGCTGCAACGCCACGTGGGCCAGTTGGCGTCTGACGCCACCCAGCTCAGGCAGGTGTTCAGCTGGATGGCCATGGGGCCGTCGCTGTCCAACTTTTTGGGTCCGTTCTTGGCTGGCTTGTTGATCGACGCCCACGGTTTTCGGGCTGCCTACCTGCTGCTGGCTTTGCTTCCGTTGTTGGCTTGGTTGTGCATCCGGGGGGCCAACGAGCATCCGCGTGTGGGCCCTGCAAATTCGGTGTCCAACGGCTCGTCTTGGGATCTGTTGCGCCAGTCCACGTTCCGTCGGCTGATGCTGGTGAATTGGTTGCTCTCCTCGTGCTGGGATGTGCACACCTTCATGGTGCCAGTCATCGGCCATGAGCGGGGGTTGAGTGCCACCGCCATTGGGGGCATTCTGGGCGGGTTTGCACTGGCGGCCACGGCCATCCGGGTGGTGTTGCCCTGGTTGGCATCGCGTTTGCAGGAGGCAAAGGTCATTGCCACCGCCATGGTGTGCACAGCGGTGCTTTTTGGCCTTTACCCGTTGGTCCATTCGGCCTGGGCCATGGCTGGTTTGTCGGTGCTGCTGGGGTTTGCCCTGGGGGCGGTGCAGCCCATGATCATGAGCACCTTGCACCAGATCACGCCCCCGAACCGCCATGGGGAGGCCCTTGCGCTTCGGGCCATGGCCATCAATGCATCAAGTGTTCTCATGCCCATGCTTTTTGGTTCGCTGGGCGCAGTGCTGGGTGTGGGCGGGGTCTTCTGGCTGGTGGGCAGCGTGGTGGGAATAGGCTCAAGATTGGCTTGGGGTTCGCCGCTGGTCCGCTGAGGAAGACTTCCACCTTCCATTGCCGTGGGGTAGACGGCTGGCAGGCGTGGTCAGGCAATGTCAATGGTGTGAATGCGGAAGTCTCCACCACGCCTGTCTTGGAAATAAGCCTCCAGCGTGGCACGAACGGTTTTGAAGGCCAGTTCATCCCAGGGGATGGCGTGCTCTTCAAACAGGCGGGCTTCCATCGTTTCATGACCAGGGTTGAACTGGTCACTCAGCAACTGGGCCCTGTAATACAGATGGACCTGGCCCACACGGGCCACGTTCATGACCGTGAACAAGTCCAGCAACTCGATCTGTGCACCAGCTTCTTCATCGGTTTCCCTGGCGGCCCCCTGCGATGTGGTTTCTCCCAGCTCCATGAATCCGGCAGGAAGTGTCCAGTAGCCTTTCCTGGGTTCGATATTGCGTTTGCACAGCAGAACTTTTTCGCCATGAGGCCCCCAGAAAGGCACCGTGCCGACCACGTTTAAGGGGTTTTCGTAGTGGATGGTGTGGCAGGCCGGGCACACCGCCCGGGAGCGGGTGTCTCCGTCATCCGGCACTCGGTGGACCACCGGCGTACCGCAGGCCCGACAGTGCTGGATGTTGGAACGGTGTGGGGCGTTGGTTTGTGATTGCATGGTCAACCGGTGTCAGGCGATTCGCACTTGCAGTGCTTCCAATCCGTCAATGCTGCCAAGCAATGCATCGCCCCTGACCACGGAGCCGACCCCCTCGGGTGTGCCGGTGAAGATCAAATCGCCCGGTTGCAATGCCCAGGCAGCAGACAGATGCTCGATGGTTTCCGCTATGTTCCAGATCAAGCGGTGGATGTGGCTGGACTGGCGGACCCGGCCGTTCACGTCCAAGCGGATGTTTGCCTCGTGAATCTCAGGGACGCCTGCTGCGGGTGTGATGGGCCCCACAGGAGCCGAGGCATCGAACGCCTTGCCGATGCACCAGGGGCGCCCCTGCTTTTTCATGTCGGTTTGCAGATCGCGGCGCGTCATGTCGAGTCCCACGGCGTAGCCGAACACGTGCGACAGTGCTTTTTCGGCCGGAATGTGTGTCCCGCCCACGCCGATCGCCACCACCAGTTCAATCTCGTGGTGCAGGTTCTGCGTGAGGCTGGGGTAGGGAAGGGCTGCTTGCGTGCCCGCGGGCACAGGCACCATCGCATCGGCGGGTTTCAGGAAGAAAAACGGGGGCTCTCTGCCCGTGAAACCCATCTCTTTGGCGTGCTCTTCGTAATTGCGTCCCACGCAGTACACCCGGTGCACCGGAAAGCGTGCCGAAGTGCCCACCACAGGCAACGACACAGTGGGGGGAGGGGGCAAGACGTAGGTGTCTGAGAAGCTCATGACGTGTTCTGCAAAGTGTGTGGGACAAGTGTGCTTGGCGGGCTTAAGTGGGCCAGGCGCTGCCAACTGGAAGCAACGCATGAAATGAGTGTGCCACGACAATCGGCTTGCGTGTGGCGCTGCGCAGCTCACCCGTTTATGCTGACACGCATGAAACTCTTCAACTATTTTCGGTCTTCTGCCTCCTACCGCGTTCGGATTGCCCTGGCCTACAAAGGGTTGGGTTATGAACACGTACCGGTCAATCTGTTGCGTGGTGAGCACCGGCAGCCACCCTATGCGACATTGGTTGCCGACGCGGTGGTACCGCTCCTGATGTTGGACGATGGCGCCCAACTCACCCAATCGATGGCCATCATCGAGTATCTGGAGGAGGTCTTTCCCCAGCCTCCTTTGCTGCCGGGTGACCCTTTGGGTCGTGCCAGGGTCCGAGCGCTTGCACAGTCAGTCGCCTGCGAAATCCATCCGTTGAACAACTTGCGTGTGCTTCAATACCTCGTCACCGACATGGGGGTGAGCGAGGCGGACAAAACCCGCTGGTATGCACATTGGGTGAGGCAGGGACTTGAAGCCGTGGAGCGCCAACTTCAGGCTGGCCCCACTGGGATCTACTGTCATGGAGACGCCCCCACGATGGCCGACTGCCTGTTGGTGCCTCAGATCTTCAATGCCCAACGCTTTCACGTGCCCCTGGACGGCTTGTCTCGTGTGCAGTCGGTGTTCAGCGCGTGCATGTGCCTGGACGCTTTCAGCCAGACCCAGCCCTCGGCGTGCCCCGATGCGCAGGGCTGATGCGGATTTTCCGGGTCTGCCCTCAGTGTGGCAGCCTGAGTGGCCCGCTCCTTCCGGGGTCAGAGCTGTCATGACGTCTCGGAGGGGGGGGGCGTCGCAACCGCCTTTTGACAGCCTCAATCTGGGGGACCATGTGCACGATGACCCGCAGCGGGTGCACGCGAACCGCCAACGCCTGGCGGAAGCCTTGGGCGCGCAGCCCGTCTTCATGCGGCAAGTCCACGGAACGGCATGTGTGAACCTTGGGCTTCAAACACCGAATGACATCGAGGCCGACGCCTGTGTGACTCAGCGCCCTGGCCTGGCTTGCACCGTGATGGTGGCTGACTGCTTACCGGTTCTCGTGTGCGACCGTGCTGGGCGTACCGTCGGGGCTGCGCACGCAGGGTGGCGGGGTTTGGCCAGTGGTGTGTTGTCGAGTTTTATACAGAATTTTCAGGCCATTTCGCTTGATGGAAATGAGATAGATGCTATTGATTCAGGATTTTCTCAGCCATTGATGGCTTGGTTGGGGCCTTGTATTGGTGCCGAGGCATTTGAGGTAGGCCCCGAAGTCCGCCAGGCTTTTCTGGTCAACGGTATCGATGCGGTTGCCACCGACGCCTGCTTCAAGGCACTGGCACACAAGCCGGGTTTTTACTGTTGCGATCTTGCCGGTCTGGCGCGGTTGCAGCTGCGGGGGCTGGGTGTGACCCAGGTGTATGGCAACGACAGCACCGCCCGATGGTGCACCGTGGCTCAGCCCTCAGAGTGGTTTTCTCACCGCCGCGACGCTGTCCGGTTCGGTGGCACTGGGCGTATGGCTGCGTGTGTCTGGCGGAGCTGATACCGGTGACTGTGTTGGCTCATCATGGGAAGGCTGTGCAGCGGCACCCACCTCACGCGCCATGGCGTCTTCCTGGGCCTCTTCGGCGCGACGTGCCTTGCGGCGCAAAGGGGTGCCCATCACGTACATCACCAGTGCCGTCGGCATCAGGCCGTAAAACAAAAAAGTTACGATGGCTCCCAGAGTGGTGCCATCGGGATGCATGGCTTCGGCCACTGCCATCATCAGGGCCACATACAGCCAGCCTATTGCCACAAGGTACATGCCAGTTGTTCTTTCGGTTTGCCACGAACGGCCAGAAAATGTCTTCGACTTGTGTCAGTATGCTGGAAGGTGTGCCACCCACACTCAAGACCCACATCAGGAACCACTTGCCCCTGCTTTGCGGGGGTGCCACCGGAGGAGACACCCATGAATTTTGACCCCAAGTGGATGGAGGCTGCCCAGCAGTTCCAGAAAAACATGCTGGATGGATGGGCTCAGGCCTTGTCGGGCGTCACGCACCCGGGCGGTGTCGGAATGGCCAATCCGTTTGCCTCTTTTGGCGCATTCGGAATGCCTGCAGGCCAGACGCCTGCCATGCCCGGAGCCTCTCACTTTGGTCAGCTGACCGACTTGCTGAAGACCCCCGGCCAGACCACGCCCAAAATCGATCCGGCCAAGGCATTGGAAATCCAGACACAGTACCTGCGCGACGTCGCCGCTTTGTGGAACCAAGGCCTCGAAGCCAAGCCTGCAGGCGATCGCCGTTTTGCCAACGATGCTTGGTCGGGCAATCCTGTGTCGGCGTTTTCGGCTGCGTTGTATTTGGTCAATGCGCGCACCCTGATGGCCTTGGCCGAAGCCGTGGAGGGTGACGCCAAAACCCGGGCCCGCGTTCGGTTTGCTGTGCAACAGTGGATTGATGCCAGTTCACCCAGCAATTTCCTGGCATTCAATGCGGAAGCGCAGAAAAAAGCGCTTGAAACCCAAGGCGAAAGCATTGCCAAAGGCGTACAGAACCTTTTGCACGACCTGAAGCAGGGCCACGTGTCCATGACCGACGAAAGCGTTTTCGAGGTGGGCAAGAACGTGGCCACCACAGAAGGCGCGGTGGTGTTCGAAAACGATTTGTTCCAGCTGATCGAATACAAGCCTCTGACGCCAAAGGTATACGAGCGGCCGTTCCTTCTGGTGCCGCCCTGCATCAACAAGTTCTATATTCTGGACTTGCAGCCCGAGAACTCGCTGATCCGCTATGCCGTGGCCCAGGGGCACCGCACGTTTGTGGTGAGTTGGCGCAACCCGCACGAGGAGTTGGCCCAGAAGACTTGGGACGATTACATCGAGAACGCCATTCTGAAAGCCATCAGCGTCACACAGGAAATCACTGGGACTGACACCCTGAATACCCTGGGGTTCTGCGTGGGGGGCACCATGCTGGCCAGCGGTCTGGCTGTGTTGGCCGCCCGGGGAGAAAAGCCCGCGCACAGTGCCACCTTTCTGACCACCTTGCTCGATTTCACTGACACAGGCATTCTTGATGTGTTCATTGACGAGGCCTTTGTCAAATTCCGGGAGTTGCAGTTCGCCAATGGTGGACTCATGCCAGGGCGTGACCTGGCCACAACTTTCAGTTTTTTGCGTCCCAACGATCTGGTCTGGAACTACGTGGTGGGCAACTATCTCAAGGGTGAAACGCCGCCGCCCTTCGATCTGCTTTACTGGAACAGCGACAGCACGAATTTGCCCGGCAAGTACTACTCGTGGTATCTGCGGAACACCTATCTCGAAAACCGTCTTTGCAAACCGCAAGGAACCACCGTTTGCGGCGAAAAAATCGACCTGCGTGACTTGGACATGCCGGTGTACATCTATGGCTCGCGTGAAGACCACATCGTGCCCATCGGCGGCGCGTACGCCAGCACCCAGCACCTGAGTGGCCCCAAGCGCTTTGTCATGGGCGCATCGGGCCACATCGCCGGTGTGATCAACCCGGCGGCCAAGAACAAGCGCAGCCACTGGATTGGCCCTGCCGATCAGTTCCCTGCCCATGTGAACGACTGGATCGCCAGCGCCACCGAGTACCCTGGCAGTTGGTGGACCAATTGGTCCGAATGGCTGAAAGGCCATGCGGGCAAGCAGATTGCCGCACCCAAAACCTATGGGAGCCGAAAATACAAGGTGCTTGAAGCAGCGCCCGGCAGCTACGTCAAGGTCAAGGCCTGACGACTCTCAACCTTTTTTTGCACAGGAGACACATTCATGGAAGACATCGTCATCGTTTCAGCCACCCGCACCGCCGTGGGCAAATTTGGTGGCTCGCTGGCCAAGACACCTGCCACCGAGCTGGGCAGCATCGTCATCAAAGGTCTGCTGGAACGCACCGGTTTGCCCGTGGACGCAGTGGGTGAGGTGATCATGGGCCAGGTATTGGCCGCAGGTGTGGGCCAGAATCCTGCGCGTCAGGCTTTGATCAAGGCGGGTGTAGCCAAAGAAACGCCTGCACTGACCATCAACGCCGTGTGCGGCTCCGGTTTGAAAGCCGTGATGTTGGCCGCCCAGGCCGTTGCATGGGGTGACAGCGAAATTGTCATCGCCGGTGGGCAAGAAAACATGTCCGCGTCTCCCCACGTGTTGCTGGGCAGCCGTGATGGTCAGCGCATGGGCGACTGGAAAATGGTCGACACCATGATCGTCGATGGCCTGTGGGATGTGTACAACCAGTACCACATGGGCATCACCGCCGAAAACGTGGCCAAAGCCAACGGCATCACCCGTGACATGCAGGATGCCTTGGCGCTGGGCAGCCAGCAAAAGGCCGCAGCCGCACAGGATGCAGGCAAGTTCAAGGACGAAATCACCGCCGTCAGCATTCCGCAGCGCAAAGGCGATCCCGTGGTGTTTGATACCGACGAGTTCATCAACAAGAAGACCAATGCCGAAGCGTTGGCTGGCCTGCGCCCCGCGTTCGACAAGGCCGGTTCGGTCACGGCTGGCAACGCCTCCGGTATCAACGATGGTGCCGCTGCTGTGATGGTCATGACCGCCAAGAAGGCGGCGGCCTTGGGACTGACGCCGCTGGCGCGCATTGCCAGCTTCGGCACCACTGGTCTGGACCCCGCCATCATGGGCATGGGACCCGTGTCCGCGTCACAACGGGCCCTGGCTCGTGCAGGCTGGAAAGCATCTGACGTGGACCTGTTCGAACTGAACGAAGCCTTTGCTGCCCAGGCCTGTGCCGTCAACAAGGCGTTGGACATCGACCCGGCCAAGGTCAATGTGAACGGCGGCGCTATCGCCATCGGTCACCCCATCGGGGCGTCCGGCTGTCGCATTCTGGTGACGTTGCTGCACGAGATGCAGCGCACTGGGGCCAAGAAAGGCTTGGCCGCGCTGTGCATCGGTGGAGGCATGGGAGTGGCTTTGGCGCTGGAGCGCTGAGACACGTCCACCGGCGGTGGTTGGAAATTTTTAGAGAAAAAAGCTTCTGACGCCCGTTGGGTATGCTAGGTTAGCTATCGTATTTTCAAACCCCAAGGGGCCTGGTTGGCCTCTTGGATATCACCCCAGAGAGAGACAAGGAATCAACATGAGCCAAAAAGTAGCGTACGTCACCGGTGGCATGGGTGGCATTGGCACCGCCATTTGCCAGCGCCTGCACAAAGATGGCTTCAAGGTCATCGCCGGTTGTGGCCCCACTCGCGATGCCCAAAAGTGGCTGGACGAGCAGGCTGCCCTGGGCTACACCTTTTACGCCTCTATGGGCAATGTGGGCGATTGGGATTCCACCGTCGCAGCCTTTGCCAAGGCCAAAGCCGACCATGGCAGCATTGACGTGTTGGTGAACAATGCCGGTATCACCAAGGATCGGATGTTCCTGAAGATGACCAAGGAAGATTGGGATGCGGTGATCAGCACCAACCTGACGTCCATGTTCAACGTCACCAAACAGGTGGTGGCCGACATGGTGGAAAAAGGCTGGGGCCGCATCATCAACATTTCATCTGTCAACGGTGCCAAAGGCCAGGCTGGCCAGACCAATTACTCGGCAGCGAAAGCCGGCATGCACGGCTTCTCCATGGCTTTGGCCCAGGAAATGGCCACCAAAGGCGTGACGGTGAACACCGTCAGTCCCGGCTACGTGGGCACCGACATGGTCAAGGCCATTCGCCCTGACGTGCTGGAGAAAATCGTCAACACGGTGCCTGTCAAGCGTCTGGGTGAGCCCAGCGAGATCGCGTCCATCATTGCTTGGCTGGCTTCCGATGAAGGCGGCTATGCCACTGGCGCCGAGTTTGCAGTGAACGGCGGCTTGCACATGAGCTGATGCAGGGGACGGGTGGCTGAAGGCTGCCGAGACGTCACCTTGTGTCTGCCAAAACCCACCCAGGCCGAGCAGGGGTGGGTTTTTTTGTTTTCTGCGAGGTCTGGTAGGTCGCTCGGTTACGGTTCGCGCGATGTGTGTGTCACTGGTTTTGGGTGGCAGCGGTGATGCCGGGTAGCTCGTCAAATGCAGACACTCTGTTGCGTCCCATGGATTTGGCCACGTACATGGCTTGATCGGCTTTGTGCTGGATGGCTGCCATGTCGTCTGTGCATCGATCGCAAACCGCAACCCCGATGCTGGCCGTGATCCGCAGGGTCAAGTCTCCCGTTGAAGGGTTGCATGACTCCACGGCTTTGCGCAGGTTCTCTGCCAGCTGCAGTGCGCCTGGCTTTGGTGTGTTGGGCATGAACACAGAAAACTCTTCCCCGCCAATTCGGCCGAGCGCATCACTTTTCCGTATGTTGATGCCCAAGCACTGGGCCACCGTTTTGAGCACGGTGTCGCCTGCGGAATGGCCATACTTGTCATTCACTGACTTGAAGTGATCCAAGTCAACAAACAGCACTGCATAAGGTTGCTGTGTACGCCGTGCCATGTTTATGTATGTTTCGCATGTGGCGTAATAAGCCCTGGCATTCAGCACGCCAGTCAGCATGTCGTGACTGGCAAGCTCTTCGAGCTGCTGGTTGTAATCGCGCATGCGGACAAAGTAAGACATGGATCGTGCTCCAAACACTTGGAAAAACACCCCCAAGTAAACCAAGCTCAAGGTGGCAGTGGCGATTGCATTGCCGGAATACGGAGCGGCCATGAACGCATTGCTGATCAACAGCCACACAACCGTCAGTGCGGTGATGAACCAGCCCGCTTGCAGACCCAGAAGAATGAACACGCCAGGCACGTTCACAAAGAACCACAACAGGCGAAGTTCATCACCAGGCACCAGCCACAAGGCCGAGCTGTACTCCAGCAGGCAGACCGCTTCGTAAGCCCATGCCACCCTCTTGAACAGATGCTTGCGGCCCCGCAATACAGCCCAAAGACCCACGGCAACCACCGTGAAAAACTGCATCGATACCAAGTGTGGTGTCTGAATGCGGTTCACTTTCGCATATTCGCCAACCACAAACAAGGCCGTGAACAGCGCTGCCGATAGCATCAGCACGATCAGAAACTTGTATCGAAACTCGTCGTATTCTTCGCTTTGCGGGAAAGTTGTGCTACCAAAGAGCAGTCTCTGCAGGGTGGCGATGTTCATGATGGCAGGTCGTTCAGTTACCAACGTCTATTCTGGTTCGCGCGGCCGCCCTGCAGGCTTGTCTCCAGCTGTCTGGTGCACGTGCATCGCTTCAGGCTGGCCCACGTTTGTGGCCAGATGCCATGGCCGCTTTGGGAATGGGGCAACCCAGCGCAAACAGGCGACCGGGGCCCTCATGGCAAAGGTCATGAGCGGCGGCCATCAATGCAGACGCCCGCAGGGGTGATGCGCCGCTGCCGTTGGAGTTGTACGTCAAGTCCCGTTTTGAACCAAGGTAAGCACTCTGTCGCGTTTGCGTTCCCGGATGTACTGGTCAATCTCGTCGGCCAGTGGCGTGCCTTTCTGCCTTGCCTCTTACCGTGCGCGGCCAGTTTTGTCCCACACTTTTTTAGCCACAGTTTGGCGGCGGTCAGGCACTCAGAGGTTTGAGCCTCAGAGGGATAATCCGACCGCTCGACTTGGTCCGCGTCTGCGCCGTGTGAGATTCGCTGCTGTCTTTGCGGGTACGGGTTGTGATGGTGCCCATGGCGGTGTCACAGGAAATGTTCTGTAGCGACCAATGTAGCACTTGCCTTAAAAAACACACACAAACCCTGGCAAACGCAGGCAATCACGACAAACGCAAGGCCGCATCAAGTGACTGATTCAAAAGAAAAACCCATCGAATTGAACCCCTGGCGTTTGTCTGTTGCGCCGATGCTCGATTGGACAGATCGGCATTGCCGTTTTTTCCATCGCCTGATCACGGGGCATACCTTGCTTTACAGCGAGATGGTGACCACGGGCGCCCTGCTGTATGGCGATGTGGCGCGGCACCTGCGTTTCAATGCCGAGGAACACCCGTTGGCCTTGCAGCTGGGGGGCAGCGAACCCTCCGATCTGGCCTTGGCCGCCCGCCTGGGCGCGCAATGGGGTTACGACGAGATCAACCTGAATTGCGGTTGCCCGTCCGAGCGGGTGCAACGGGGAGCGTTCGGGGCCTGTCTGATGGCGGAGCCGCATCTGGTGGCCGATTGCGTGAAAGCCATGACCGATGCCGTGGACGTGCCCGTTACCGTCAAACACCGCATTGGCATCGACAAGATCGAAAGCTATGACTTTGTGCGCGATTTTGTGGGGACCGTGGCCCATGCGGGTTGCCGTGTGTTCACGGTGCATGCGCGCAACGCGTGGCTCAAAGGGCTCAGTCCCAAAGAGAATCGCGAGGTGCCACCATTGCGTTACGACATCGTCCATCGGCTCAAGGCCGACTTCCCCAGTCTGACCATTGTGCTCAACGGAGGCATTGCCACAGCGGAAGAGATTGGGGCTCAGCTGCAACATGTCGATGGTGTGATGGTCGGGCGAGAGGCTTACCACAACCCCTGGACCCTGCGGGAATGGGATGCTCGCTTCTTGGGTGGGTCAGATCGGCCAGACTTGACCCGCGACGCCGTGGAGCAGGCCATGGTGACTTACATGGAGCGGCAGGCGGTGGAGCACCACACGCCCTGGTCGCACATCGCCCGCCACATGCTGGGCCTGCGCAACGGGACACCGGGTGCGCGCAAATGGCGCCAAGTCTGGAGCGACCACCGCCTGAAAACGCTGCCCCCCACTGAAGTGATGGCGCGTGCCCAGGCCGTTCTTGCATGAGCGCACCTGTCGAACCCGTGCCCCATGGCCCAGGTCCTTCGCGCGTGCCGCGCTCCTGGCGAACTTGGTGGTGGGCTTTGCGCGACATGGCGGTATCGGTCGGTCCGCTGGTGCTGCTGATCGCGGCGTTGGTAACCCTTGCATTCTGGTGGTTGAATCCCAATCCGCCCCAGCGCGTGGTGATGGCCACTGGGCCGGCGCAAAGCGCGTATGCCACGTTTGGCGCACGTTACGCCCAGGCGCTGGCGGCACAGGGCATCGAGTTGGTTCTCAAACCCACCGATGGCTCTCTGCACAACTTGGCGATGCTTCGGGCCGGCGACGCCGATCTGGCTTTGGTGCAGGGAGGCAGCGCCCCCATGACCGAGGAGGATCAGGCCAGCCTGGTGTCGCTGGGCAGCCTGTTTGTGGAGCCGCTGTGGCTTTTCTACCGGGAGAGCACGGCGTTGCGCCGCACCTCAAGTCGACACTTGTTGCATCCGACCCAGCTCAAGGGCTGGCGAGTCAACGTGGGCACACCAGGCAGCGGTGTGCCCACTCTTTTTTCGAGCATATTGGCTGCCAACCGCATGTCTGAAAAGGATTTGTTGCTGTCTGAGTTGGATCACACGCCCGCCACCGTTGCCTTTCTGGACGGAGAGTTGGATGCCCTGGTGTTTGCATCTGCCCCCGAATCGCCGTTGGTGCAGATGCTGTTGCTGACCCCGGGGGTGCGCTTGATGGACTTTGCCCAGAGCCAGGCCTATGCCCGTCGGTTCGCCTATCTGCGGGCGGTGACCTTGCCCCAGGGCGTGGCCGATCTGGCCGCCAACCTGCCCGCGAGGCCGGTGCGCCTGATCGCCCCCACCACCAGTTTGCTTGCCAGGGCCGAAACCCATCCTGCCGTGTTGCAGTTGATGGCTCAAACCGCCGTGGCCCTGCACCGCGAGCCCGGCTGGTTCGGTCAGGCGCGCGAATTTCCCAACCTGACACAGACCGAACTCCCTTTGGCCCCAGAAGCCACCCGTGCCATGGCCGGCGGGGCACCGCTTCTCCAGCGCTACCTTCCGTTTTGGCTGGCCAACCTGGTGGAGCGCATGTGGCTCGCCATGGGGCTGATCTTGGCGTTGGTGCTGCCGCTTTCGCGTGTGGTGCCCCCTCTTTACACCCTGCGCATCCGTTCGAGGGTGTTTCGCTGGTACGCCGAGTTGCGCGACATCGAGGACCGCGTTGCCCCGCCGGGCGTCAGGGTGGCAGGTGTGGCCGCCCAGGTGGCGCCCTTGCTGGCCGAGCTGGACGCTCTGGAGGCCAAGGCCGGGCGCATGCAGGTTCCGTTGGCGTACGCCGACGAGCTGTACGCCCTGCGCAGCCACATACAGTTGGTTCGCAAAAAGCTCACATTGCTGCAATAGCATGTGGGGGCATTCAATACTGTCAGGCATGAAAGGAGAAAAACCATGGCCATGGACGTGATCGATTACGACATTCGCGGTGCGGAAATGCAGTTCGTCGAGGTGGAGCTCGACCCCGGCGAGGCCGCCATTGGCGAGGCTGGCAGCCTGATGTTCATGGATGCCGGCATCGCCATGGACACCGTGTTTGGTGACGGGGCCCAGCCAAGTGGCGGGTTTTTCGGCAAGCTCATGAGTGCAGGCAAGCGCTTGGTGACCGGCGAATCGCTGTTCACCACGGTCTACACCAATCAGGGATCGGGCAAGCAGCGTGTGGCGTTTGCCGCCCCCTATCCCGGCAAGATTCTGCCCATGGATTTGCGCCAACTGGGCGGCACACTCATCTGCCAGAAAGACTCGTTTCTGTGCGCTGCCCGTGGCGTGAGTCTGGGCATTGCCATCCAGCAAAAGCTCTCGGTGGGGTTTTTCGGGGGTGAAGGCTTCATCATGCAGAAGCTGGATGGCGATGGCCTGGCTTTCGTGCACGCGGGTGGCACCGTGGTCAAGCGTGAACTGGTCGCAGGCCAAACGCTGCTGGTTGACACCGGTTGCGTGGTGGCCTACACCGCCGGGGTGGACTTTGAAATCCAGTATGTGGGCAAGATCAAGACGGCACTGTTTGGCGGAGAAGGCCTGTTCTTGGCCAAATTGACCGGGCCAGGCACCGTGTGGTTGCAAAGCCTGCCGTTCTCAAGGCTGGCGTCGCGCATCTTTGCCGCAGCACCCCAGCGCGGCGGTGCCCGAGAGGAGGGCTCGGTGCTGGGGGGCTTTGCTGCCGGTGGGTTGCTGGGTGGCGTGCTGGGCGGAGATGACAGCGACTGACGTCCGATCTCAGATCACCACACCCGCTTCCAGAATCTGGCGCACCAGCGGGTGCATGACCTTGCGTTCGGAGCCGATCAGGTAAAACTGCTCGGCCACCCCTTCGCACGCGCCCAGCCACACGAACCCCAGGCGCTCGGTGAGTTCGTTGCGCACCAGATCGGGGGCTGGGAAAAGCCCCATGCCCGTGGCGGCAAAGGTGACCAGCAGCGCGCTGTCTTCAAATTCACCCACCACATTGGGTTGCAGGTGGTGCTTGTCCATCCAGTGGTTCAGCCGTTTGCGTACCGCCGAATGGGCGGTGGGCAGCAGCAGGGGCAGGGTGGCCAGCGCTTGGGCCTGCTGGTCGGGCTGTGCGGCTTGCGCCCAGGCCTGGGCCCACTTGGCATGCCCAAACCACTGAAGGGGTGAACTGCCCAGCGCATGGCTGTACACGCGCACATTGCCATTGGAGGGGGCGGGGCGATCTGCCAGGATCAGGTCCAGCCGGTGCAGGGCCAAATCGGCCAGAAGGTCTTCAAACTCGTCTTCGTGGCACTCCAGCCGCAGGTTGTTTGTGCCCAGGGCAGGGCCCAGCAGCCGGGGAATGGCCAGTTTGGGCAGGCCATCCGAAATGCCCACCCGCAGGGCCACTTTGGGTGCCGCCGTGGCAGCGGTCAACACATCGGGCAGTTTTTCACCGAGCTGAAAAATTTGCTCGGCCTGCGCAAAAGCGGCCTCACCTGCACGGGTGAGCACCACATTGCGTCCTGAAGGCTTGAGCAGCTGGTGTCCCAGGCTGCGCTCCAGCTCCCGTACCTGTGTGCTGATGGTCTGAACCGCCATGCCCAAGCGCTCGGCCGCGCGGGACATGCCCCCCTCTTTTGCCACCACCCAAAAGTAGTACAGGTGCTTGTAGTTGTAGGTGGTCATGGGTTTTACATGTCGGCAAATGAGAAATGATTATCAGGCTTTGGTTGCTTTTTTGGAAGTGTTATGGATTGCACCATGAACACCTTGTTTGGTTTTCAAAGGAGAGATGCCATGGAAGTTGTCATTCAAACCCAACACCCTGATGCCCAGGCGTTGCGCTCGTGGGTGGAGGAACGCGTGCGTTTCACCACCCAGAGGCTCTCGGGCGTGGTCAGCCGCGCCGTGGTCCGGTTGAAAGACCTGAACGGCCCACGCGGGGGGGTGGACAAACATTGTCAGATCCAACTCAGCACGGCCAATGGTGGGGTGCTGGTGGTGTCTTCCCGAGGGGGGAACTGGCGTGCCACGCTGGACATGGCGTTGTCTCGTGCGGCCCATGCGTTGACGCGCCGCGTCAACAGCCGCAAACCCCAGTCCGCGCAAAAGCCTGGCGTGCTGGCCGCCCAGCACAAGGGCTGAAAGGGCAAGGTCCATTTTCATGAAATGCCCCAACACCCAAACCTGCCCCGATGTGGACCTGATCTTGGCCGAGCGTCAGGGCGTGGAAATCGACTATTGCCCCAAATGCCGAGGTGTCTGGCTGGACCGCGGCGAGCTGGACAAGCTCATGGACCGCGCCGCCGCCCAAGCACCGTCTGCCTTGCGTGCCCCAGCCCATCCGGTGGCCCATGCGGGCAGGCACCCGGACTTTGACGACTCCGACTTCGGCCAACACCGGCACGGCAGCCCTCGGCGGAAAAAGTCCTGGTTGAGCGAGATATTTGACTAAAAAAATGGCTGCCACCGCAATGCGGTATTGCGGTGGCAGCTATGAATTTCAATTGGCTGCCTGCAGGCCGTTGGCGAAATGCTGGCGCATGCGCTGGGCCGCTTCTTCGGCCCGGCGGTCCAGCAGAGCCGACACAATCGCGCGGTGCTCGGCCAAGGACTCCTGCAGCCGACCGCTTTTGAACAGCGAGTTGTGGCGGTTGAGTTTCATCACCTTGCGCAAGTCGCCCACCACCTGGTCGCGCCAGCGGTTGTTGGCCAAGGCCAGCACCCGCATGTGAAAGCGCTCGTTCACCGCAAAAAACCGATCACGGTCGCTGACCGACTCTTCCAGCTGCTGGTGCAAGGCTTGCAATTCCGCCAGTTCGGCATCGGTGGCGTGGTGGGCCACCACGGCCGCTGCGTCGCTCTCCAGCAGGGCCAGCAGGTGATAGACATCGCGCAAATCCTGCTCGGACACCTCGGTCACATACGCGCCCCGGCGAACCTTCATGGTCACCAGCCCTTCGGCTGCCAGCACTTTCAGCGCTTCACGCAAGGGGGTTCGGCTGATGCCCAGTTCCTCGGCAATGCGCAGCTCATCGATCCAGCTGCCGGGTTCCAACGTCCGGTTGAAAATGCGCTGACGCAACAGCTCGGCCACTTCCTCGTAAAGGGCACGGGTGGACAAGGTTGGGGCAGTGGCTTCCGATGGCATGGGCAGGGATTGTAAGAGCACGACAATTTTTTGAATGAATAATTATGAATCACGTAAAATACGGCGGTTTTGTTTCCCACACCGTTGTCTTGCCAAGGTCTGTCCATGTCGTCATCCGAATTCAAGCCCGCCACCCTGTCCGATTGGGAGAAAGCCGCTGCCAAGTCCTTGAAGGACAAGCCGCTGTCCAGCCTGAACTGGGTCACACCCGACGGCATCACCGTCAAGCCGCTGTACACCGCTGCCGACACGGCTGACCTGCCTCACACCGACACGCTGCCCGGGTTTGAGCCCTTCCTGCGCGGCCCGCAGGCCACCATGTACGCGGTGCGCCCCTGGACCATCCGCCAGTACGCCGGTTTTTCCACCGCTGAAGAGTCCAACGCCTTCTACAAAAAGGCCTTGGCGGCAGGCGGGCAGGGCGTTTCCGTGGCGTTCGACCTGGCCACGCACCGGGGCTATGACTCCGATCACCCCCGCGTGACCGGCGACGTGGGCAAGGCCGGTGTGGCCATTGACAGCGTGGAGGACATGAAGATCCTGTTCAACGAGATTCCGCTGGACAAGGTGTCGGTCTCCATGACCATGAACGGCGCGGTGCTGCCGGTGTTGGCGGGTTACGTGGTGGCCGCCGAAGAGCAGGGCGTGAGCCAGGACAAATTGAGCGGAACGATTCAGAACGACATTCTGAAAGAGTTCATGGTGCGCAACACCTACATCTACCCGCCCGAGCCGTCGATGAAGATCATCGGCGACATCATCGAGTACACGGCGCAGCACATGCCCAAGTTCAACTCGATCTCGATCTCCGGCTACCACATGCAGGAAGCCGGGGCCAATCAGGCGCTGGAAATGGCCTTCACCCTGGCCGATGGCAAGGAATATGTGAAAACCGCCATCGCCAAAGGCATGGACGTGGACGACTTCGCTGGCCGCCTGAGCTTCTTCTGGGCGGTGGGCATGAACTTCTACCTGGAAATCGCCAAGATGCGTGCGGCCCGCCTGCTGTGGACCCGCATCATGAAAGGCTTTGACGCCAAGAACCCCAAGAGCCTGATGCTGCGCACGCACAGCCAGACCAGTGGTTGGAGCCTGACCGAGCAGGACCCCTACAACAACGTGGTGCGCACCACCATCGAGGCCATGGCCGCCGTGTTTGGCGGCACGCAAAGCCTGCACACCAACTCGCTGGACGAAGCCATTGCGCTACCCACCGAATTCAGCAGCCGCATTGCGCGCAACACGCAGCTCATCATCCAGGAAGAAACGCACATCACCAGCGTGGTGGACCCCTGGGCGGGCAGCTACATGATGGAAACGCTGACCCAGCAGATGGCCGACGAAGCCTGGAAGATCATCCAGGAAGTGGACGCCATGGGCGGCATGACCAAGGCCGTGGACAGCGGTTGGGCCAAGCTGAAGATCGAAGCCGCTGCGGCCGAAAAGCAGGCCCGCATCGACAGCGGCAAGGACGTGATCGTCGGCGTCAACAAATACAAGCTGAAGAACGAAGACCCCATCGACATCCTCGACGTGGACAACGTCAAGGTGCGCGAGAGCCAGATTGCCCGCCTCAACGATATCAAGCAAAAACGCGACTATGAGCAAGTGCAGCAAGCGTTGAGTGCTCTCACTTCAGCAGCTGAAAGCGGGCAAGGCAATTTGCTGGACCTGGCCATCAAGGCCATTCGCCTGCGGGCCACGGTGGGCGAGGTGAGCGACGCGCTGGAAAAGGTGTTTGGCCGCCACCGTGCCGACACGCAGAAGGTGACCGGTGTGTACGCCGCCGCCTACGACAGTGCCGAAGGCTGGGACAAGCTCAAGGAAGAAATCGCCCAGTTCGCCGAGGAACAAGGCCGCCGCCCCCGCGTGATGATTGCCAAACTGGGCCAGGATGGCCACGACCGTGGCGCCAAAGTGGTGGCCACCGCCTTTGCCGATTTGGGCTTTGACGTGGACATGGGCCCGCTGTTCCAGACGCCCGAAGAGTGTGCCCGCCAGGCCATCGAAAACGACGTGCACGCCGTGGGCGTGAGCACGCTGGCCGCCGGTCACAAGACCCTGGTGCCCGCCATCATCCAGGCGCTGAAAGACCAAGGGGCTGACGACATCATCGTGTTCGTGGGCGGTGTCATTCCCCGCCAGGACTACGACATGCTGTACGAGGCTGGTGTGAAGGGCGTGTATGGCCCCGGCACCCCCATTCCCGCCAGCGCCAAAGACGTGCTGGAGCAGATCAAGAAAGCCATTGCCTGAGCCCTGTCGCCGTGAGCCAGTCACCTTTGCTTGACCACCTCATGCACGGCAACCCGGCCCAGCAGCGCCGTGCCATGGCCAAGGCCATCACGCTGCTGGAGTCCACCCGCGCCGACCACCGCGCCCAGGCCGACGAGCTGCTGACCGCCATGCTGCCGCACACCGGCAAAGCGTTGCGGTTGGGCATCAGCGGCGTGCCGGGCGTGGGCAAAAGCACCTTCATCGAGGCGCTGGGCCTGTACCTGATTGGCCTGGGTCACCGCGTGGCCGTGCTGGCGGTGGACCCGAGCAGCACCGTGTCGGGCGGCTCCATCCTGGGTGACAAAACCCGCATGGAGTTTTTGTCGGTGCACCCGCAGGCCTACATCCGCCCCAGCCCCAGCAGCGGCACGCTGGGCGGTGTGGCCGAAAAAACCCGCGAAAGCATGCTGGTCTGCGAGGCCGCTGGCTACAGCGTGGTGCTGGTGGAAACCGTGGGCGTGGGCCAGAGTGAAACCGCGGTGGCCAACATGACCGACATGTTCTGTCTGCTGCAATTGCCCAACGCGGGCGACGACCTGCAAGCCATCAAAAAAGGCGTGATGGAGCTGGCCGACCTGGTGGTCATCAACAAAGCCGACATCGACCCCAACGCCGCCATGCGCGCGCGTGCACAGATCATGTCCAGCCTGCGCCTGCTGGGGCTGCATGGCAACCCAGACCACGTTCACCATGACGACAGCGTGTGGCACCCCCAGGTGATCCAGCTCAGCGCCCTCAAGAACGAGGGGGTGGACCAGTTCTGGGCAGAGGTGTCGCGCTACCAGCACCTGCAGTCGGCCAACGGCAAGCTGGCCGCACGCCGCCAGCAGCAGGCGCTGGCGTGGATGTGGGAGCGCATAGATGCCGGGCTGAAGGCCGCTTTTCGCCAGCATCCGCAGGTGCGTGAACAGCTGCCCCACATCACCCGCGAGGTGGCAGAAGGCCGGCTGGCCGCATCCACTGCAGCAAGAAATCTGCTCATGGCGCAATCTGGTAAAGCGTGAGCAGCTATTGAAAAAAGAGTTAACTCGGAGCCCATACCATGCAAGAAATCCTGGACCAACTGGAAAAGAAGCGCGCCGCTGCCCGTCTGGGCGGAGGCCAGAAGCGCATTGACGCGCAACACAAAAAGGGCAAGCTGACGGCCCGTGAGCGCATCGAAGTGCTGATGGACGAAGGCACCTTCGAGGAATGGGACATGTTTGTCGAGCACCGCTGTGCCGACTTTGGCATGCAAGAGCAGAAGATCCCCGGTGACGGCGTGGTCACCGGCTACGGCATGATCAACGGGCGCCTGGTGTTTGTGTTCAGCCAGGACTTCACCGTGTTCGGCGGCGCGCTGTCCGAAGCCCACGCTGAAAAAATCTGCAAGGTGATGGACCAGGCCATGAAGGTGGGCGCGCCGGTCATCGGCCTGAACGACTCGGGCGGCGCCCGCATCCAGGAGGGTGTGGCGTCTCTGGGCGGCTACGCCGACGTGTTCCAGCGCAACGTGATGGCCAGCGGCGTGATCCCGCAGATCAGCATGATCATGGGCCCCTGCGCCGGGGGCGCGGTGTACTCGCCTGCCATGACCGACTTCATCTTCATGGTCAAGGACAGCAGCTACATGTTCGTCACCGGCCCCGAAGTGGTCAAAACCGTGACACACGAAGAGGTGACGGCCGAAGAGCTGGGCGGCGCCATCACCCACAACACGAAGAGTGGTGTGGCCGACATGGCCTTCGAGAACGATGTGGAAGCGCTGCTGATGCTGCGCCGCCTCTACAACTACCTGCCGCTGAACAACCGCGAAAAAGCGCCCGTGCGCCAGAGCGGAGACCCCATCGGCCGCATGGAGCTGAGCCTGGACACCCTGGTGCCCGACAACCCCAACAAGCCCTACGACATGAAGGAGCTGATCGTCAAGACCGTGGACGACGGCGACTTCTTCGAGCTGCAGCCCGAGTACGCCAAGAACATCATCATCGGTTTTGCCCGCATGGACGGTCAGACCATCGGCATCGTGGCCAACCAGCCGCTGGTGCTGGCGGGCTGTCTGGACATCAAGAGCTCCATCAAGGCCGCGCGTTTTGTGCGCTTTTGCGATGCGTTCAACATCCCCGTCATCACCTTTGTGGACGTGCCCGGCTTCATGCCCGGCACCAGCCAGGAGTACGGCGGCATCATCAAGCACGGTGCCAAGCTGCTGTACGCGTACGCCGAGTGCACGGTGCCCAAAATCACCGTCATCACCCGCAAGGCCTACGGTGGCGCGTACGACGTGATGGCCTCCAAGCACCTGCGCGGCGACGTGAACCTGGCCTGGCCCAACGCCGAGATCGCGGTGATGGGTGCCAAGGGCGCGGTGGAAATCATCTTCCGCGAAGACAAGGGCGACCCCGCCAAACTGGCCGCCAAAGAAGCCGAATACAAAGCCCGCTTTGCCAACCCGTTTGTGGCGGGCGCCCGTGGCTTCATTGACGACGTGATCCTGCCGCACGAAACCCGCAAACGCATTTGCCGTTCGCTGGTGATGCTGAAAGACAAGAAGCTTGAGAACCCCTGGCGCAAGCACGGGAACATCCCACTCTGATCGCCCGGACGTTACCCAAGGAGCCAAAGAACATGTTTACCAAGATTCTGATCGCCAACCGTGGCGAAATCGCCTGCCGCGTCATCGCCACCGCCCGCAAGATGGGCATCAAGACCGTGGCCGTGTATTCCGATGCCGACAAGGAAGCCCGCCACGTCAAACTGGCCGATGAGGCCGTCAACATCGGCCCCGCCCCCAGCCGCGAAAGCTACCTGCTGGCCGACAAAATCATTGCCGCTTGCAAAGCCACCGGCGCACAGGCCGTGCACCCTGGCTACGGCTTTTTGAGCGAAAACGCCGAGTTTTCCAAGCGCGTGGAAGAAGAAGGCATCACCTTCATCGGCCCCAAGCACTACTCCATCGGCAAGATGGGCGACAAGATCGAGTCCAAAAAACTGGCCGGTGCCGCGGGCGTGAACTGCATCCCCGGTGTGAACGACGCCATCGAAACGCCCGAAAAAGCCGTTGAAATTGCCAAAGGCATTGGCTACCCCGTGATGATCAAGGCCAGCGCCGGCGGCGGTGGCAAGGGCCTGCGCGTGGCGTTCAACGACAAGGAAGCGTTTGAAGGTTTCACCAGCTGCCGCAACGAAGCCCGCAACAGCTTTGGCGACGACCGCGTGTTCATCGAAAAGTTTGTGGAAGAGCCCCGCCACATCGAAATCCAGCTGATCGGCGACAGCCACGGCAACGTGTTGTACCTGAACGAGCGCGAGTGCTCCATCCAGCGCCGCCACCAGAAGGTGATCGAAGAGGCACCGTCCCCCTTCATCAGCGAAGCCACCCGCAAAGCCATGGGCGAGCAGGCCGTGGCCCTGGCCAAGGCCGTGAAGTACGAAAGCGCCGGCACGGTGGAATTCGTGGTGGGCAAAAACCAGGACTTCTACTTCCTGGAAATGAACACCCGCTTGCAGGTGGAACACCCCGTCACCGAGTGCATCACCGGGCTGGACTTGGTGGAGCTGATGATCCGCGTGGCCGCTGGCGAAAAGCTGCCCCTCACACAAGCCGACGTCAAGCGCGAAGGCTGGGCCATCGAGTGCCGCATCAACGCCGAAGACCCCTTCCGCAACTTCCTGCCCAGCACGGGGCGCTTGGTGCGCTTCCAGCCCCCCGCCACCCAGCTGGCGCAATCCGTTGAAACCTTGCAGGGCGAGGCCTATGCCGACGGCAACTTCGGCGGCGTGCGGGTGGACACGGGCGTGGTCGATGGCGGCGAAATCCCCATGTTCTACGACTCGATGATCGCCAAGCTCATCGTGCACGGCAAAGACCGCACCGAGGCGATAGCCAAGATGCGCGAAGCCCTCAACGGCTTTGTCATTCGCGGCATCAGCAGCAACATCCCGTTCCAGGCGGCGTTGCTGGCCCACCCCAGGTTTGTGAGCGGCCAGTTCAACACCGGCTTCATTGCCGAGCAGTACAGCAAAGGCTTCCATTCCGAAGACGTGCCCCACGACGACCCGGCCTTCCTCATGGCCCTGGCCGCGTTCGTGCGCTGCCAGATCCGGGAGCGTGCCGCCAACATGAGCGGCCAGTTGCCCGGTTACGGCGTCAAACTCGGCAGCCGCTTCACCGTGGCGGTGCTGGGCGCGGAAGGCCAAAACCAGTATGCAAACGCCGATGTGGTCGAGTTCTCAGGCCATTCGGGCTTTGCGGCCATCAGCATCAACGGTGTCAGCTACGAAATTGAAAGCAACAGCCGTGTGAACGAAGTCCGCATCGAAGGCTTGGTCAATGGCAACCCGTTCACGGCCCAGGTCGAGCGCGGCACGGCCAAGAACCCACTGGCCTTCGTGGTGCAGCACAACGGCACCAAGATCGAGGCGCTGGTCATGTCGCCCCGCGTGGCGGAGATGCACAAACTCATGCCCTTCAAGGCCCCGCCCGACATGAGCCGCTACGTGCTGTCCCCCATGCCCGGCTTGCTGGTCGAGGTGTCGGTGCAACCCGGCCAGAAGGTGCAGGCTGGCGAACGTGTGGCCGTGATCGAAGCCATGAAAATGGAAAACGTGCTGTTCGCCGCCGCCGATGGCGTGGTGGGCAAGGTGCTGGCCAGCAAAGGCGAGTCCTTGAGTGTGGACCAGCCGATTGTGGAGTTCGAGCAATGAGCCAGCGCCCCTTCAAGGTGCTGGGCATCCAGCAAATCGCCATCGGTGGCCCCAGCAAAACCCGCCTGCAAAGGCTGTGGGTGGACATGTTCGGCCTCGAAGTGACCGGCACCTTCCGTTCCGAACGCGAGAACGTGGACGAAGACATCTGCGCCATTGGCACTGGGCCGTTCAAGGTCGAGGTCGATCTGATGCAGCCGCTGGACCCTGAGAAAAAGCCTGCGGTGCACGCGACACCCCTCAACCACATCGGCCTGTGGATCGACGATCTGCCGGTGGCCGTGGAGTGGCTGTCTGCGCAGGGCGTGCGCTTTGCGCCCGGTGGCATCCGCAAAGGTGCGGCGGGGTTTGACATCACTTTTTTGCACCCCAAGGGCAACGATGAGTTTCCCATCGGGGGCGAGGGCGTGCTGATCGAGCTGGTGCAGGCCCCTCCAGAGGTGGTCAAGGCGTTTGCCGCCCTGGCGGCACAGCCGGTTGCCTGACGGCCCTTCAGCCCGGGGTGCCTGAGCCGTCGCAGATCATGTAGGTTTTGGTCAGCGCCTCAAGCACTTCGAATTCACCCTCAAACCCCGGTGGGATGTACAAGCCCTCACCGGGGTTTGCTGTTTCATGGCCTCCCTGGGCGTCGTGCACCCGGCAGCGGCCGGCCAGCACCGTGAACAGCTCGCGTTCCTGGGGGCCCATCGCGATGCGCCAACGCCCCGGTTCGCAACGCCACACGCCGCAGTACACCTGCCCTGCGGGCAGCTGGTCTTCCACCACATTCCACGTTTCCCGAAGGGGATTGCCTTCGATCAGACGCTCAGGGCGCGGTCTGTCGGTGGAAGGGTTGCCACTTTGCAACAGTTGCAGTTTGATCAATCGAGAGGCTGACATTTAAAAGTGCACCAAATAAAAGCCAAATGAAAAAGTCGCACCAAACAAAAGCAATTTACGCCTCAAGTTAGAACATTTTTTGTGCGAATGATTGCAAATGGTGCGCGGGTGGTTTTGAGGTCCACAGAAGATTCATCACAGTGAAACAGTTCCACTGCGCTTAAATCACAATGGCACCAGACCTTTGGTCTGGGCTGGTTTGTGCTGTGGGCCAGTTGCCATTTTGCGGCTTCGTTTCTCCATCAGAAGGTGTTTTCATGTCTCAAGCGACGTCATCGTCTGTCTCCGTCAGTCAGGTCGATGCCTATTTCACCCCCAGCGGGTTCTGGGCCCCAGGCATGCGGTTGATGGGCCATGTGAATTTCTCTTTCAAAGCCCTTGTCATTTGCATTTGTTTCATGGTGCCCATGGTCTGGTTGACGTGGTCCTATTACCGAACCGCCAACACCAATATCGCGTTTTCCGCCAAGGAGCATTTGGGGGTGGAGTACAACCGCCAGTTGTTTCCGCTGATTGACTTGGCCCAGCAATGGCGGCGGGAAGCCAGTGCAGCCGCTGCCGGTGGGGCTGCTCCGGCCTTGGCAGATGTCAAAGGCCGTTTGCAGGCCGCCCAGGCGAAGCTGGCGGCCGTCGAGCAAAGCCTGGGGGCAGAGCTGGGCACCGCCAAGGCCTATGCCGCCGCGTTGGCGGCGGGTGCCGAGGCGGAGCGGACGTCTTCGGGGGTCAACCAGGTGTACCTGGCCCACACGGCGTATGTGGATGCGCTGGTCGCTCTGCTTTACCAGGCCACCGACGGCTCCAACCTCACCTTGGACCCGGACATCGACTCCTACTACCTGATGGATGCCGTTTTCTTCCGCATCCCTGACGTGGTCGAGATGGCCGCGCGTTTGAGGGGGGTGGGCCTTGCCGCCATGAAGGCCGGGGCGGCTTCCGATGAGCAAAAGCGTGTGCTGAACGACACCGCCCCCATTGCGGAATTCCAGTACCGCAACATGCGCGATGGTTTGGCCAAGTCGTACGCCTACAACGGTGAGTTGGCCGCCAAAGTCAGTTCTGCTGGCGCGCTGGCCGATGTCGATGCCTTTCTGGCGACGGCACGCAAGACGGTGGTCAACGGCGAGGCTTTCGATGCCAGCAACCAGGCCACGCTGGACGACCTGGGGCAGAAGGCCATCCATGGGCAGTTTGCCTTGGCCGATCGGCTGCTCACGCAGTTGGACGCGCTGCTGGTCAAGCGCGTGGACGCCATGGCCGGTGACCGCACCTTGGTCACCGGTGTCTTGATGATGGGCTTGCTGCTGGCGGCCTATTTCTTCTATTGCTTCTACCGGGTGGCCAGCGGTGGTCTGGCGGTGATGGCGGTGCACCTGCAAGAGGTGTCCACGGGCGATTTGCGCCACAAACCCAATCCCCCCTGGGGCAGGGACGAGGCGTCTGTGGTGATTGCAGACTTGGTGAAGGCCTACGATTCGCTGCATGCCCTCATCCGCAAGGTGCGTCACGGGGCCCGTGAACTGCACACGGCGAGCAATGAAATTGCCGCAGCCAGCATGGATCTGGCGGCGCGGACCGAGTCGTCGGCCGCCGCGCTGGAGGAGCAGTCTTCGGCCATGGAGCAGATCGGCTCCACCGTGGGCAACACGGCCGAGCATGCCCAAACCGCCGCCAGGTTCGCGGGAGACAACGCGTCAGTGGCAGAAAAGGGGGGGCAAGTGATTGCCGAGGTGGTGGCCACGATGAACGACATCCATGCGTCGTCGGCCAAGATCGGCGACATCATCGGTGTGATCGATGGGATTGCTTTCCAGACCAACATCCTCGCCTTGAACGCGGCAGTGGAGGCCGCACGTGCCGGCGAGGCCGGCCGCGGCTTTGCGGTGGTGGCCAGTGAGGTGCGCAGCCTGGCGCAACGCAGCGCCGGTGCGGCCCATGAGATCAAAGGGCTGATCACCGCCAGTGTGGAAAAGGTGGAAAGCGGCACGCGCATCGTGGAGCACGCGGGGCAAACCATGGCGCAGGTGGTGGACAACGCCCGGCAAATCAACCAGTACCTGGGTGAAATTGCCACTTCCTCGCGCGAACAAGCCAGTGGGGTGGGGCAGGTCAGCCAGTCCATACAGGAGCTGGACCGCAGCACGCAACAGAACGCGGCCCTTGTGGAGGAGACCACGTCTGCCGCATCTGCCCTGCGGCACCAGGCCGAGGTGTTGCAGCAGGAAATTGCCAATTTCCGCGTGGCTTGAAGTGCCATGCTGTCGCGTGCGCAAGGGGGCTGGCATGGGTGACAATGCCTCCATCCCTCACCCGCAAGAGATGCTCATCCCATGACGGTTTCCGTGCCCCCTGTCCCAGAACTGTCCCTTTCCCTCGCCGGTTTGCGTGAGGGGGGGGCGCAAAGGGTCCCTGACGACGACATGCTGAACCATTGGGCGGCATTTGCCGCCCTGACCTTGGAGGCCCCCATGGCTTGTCTGTCACTCCTGGGTGACGACGGTGCCACGGTCCGGGCCTTTCACGGGTGGGATGCCCAACCCCACACCCTGAGTGCGCCCCCCTTGATGCCCCCAGAGTTGGAGCCGAGTGGTTTTTGTGTGGTGCCGGATGCGCGAGTCCACCCGACGCTGTGCACCCACGCCTGGGTGACTGGCGAACCCCATGTGGTGTTCATGGTGGCTTTGGTGCTGCTGTCGGCGGGTGGTGAGCCCGTGGGGACGCTCCATGTGATGGACACACAGCCTCGCCAGTTGTCGGACCACCAGGCCCGTGCGTTGTCAAGTCTGGCCCAACTGGCTGAGGCATATTGGGGCTTGCGTGCCTCAGCGCGGCAGGCTGCGCTTGTGCACCAGGCGCTGGAGCAGTCCCACGGCTGGCTGTTGGAGAGTGTCTCCCACGACCCATTGACCCAGGTGGCCAATCGCCGGGCGCTGATGTCGTTTCTGGAAAAAACCCTTGCACTGGCGCGCCGGGAGCGTCAGCCCATGTCGGTCCTGTTGCTCGATGTCAAGGGTTTCAAAGACATCAATGCCACACACGGTGACGCCCACGGTGACCAAGTGCTGGCCGAGGTGGCAGGCCGATTGTCGGCCTGTGCACGGGGCAGCGAATTGGTGGGGCGCATGGCCGGCGACGAGTTCATGGCAGTGCTCTACCCCTGTGGCCCTGATCAGGCTGCCTTGGCGGCTGAGCGATTTGCGGGGGCGGTTGAGTCGGCTCCCTTGCCATTTGCGGCTGGGGGGGCTCTGAGTGTGGCGATGGCGGTGGGCATTTGCGCTGTTGATGCATCAGAACGCACCACGCCGGATGAGTTGTACCGCCGAGCGGCGCAGGCCCTTGATTCGGCCAAGGAGGCCCAGGTGCAGGTTTCCTGAAGTTCCTGGGCGCTTGGGCCTCAGGCCGAGCCGTTGGCGCGGGATTTGGCGCGTGCGATCGCTGCTTCGATCACAGCCCGTTTTTTGTCCAGCACGGCGGGGTCGGTGTGCAAAGAGTGTGCGGCCAGGTCACTGAGTTTCAGAACGGCTTTTTCTTCAAGCTTTTTCTGGTGTTCTCGCTCTTCCCGCTTCAATCTCTCGCTTCTGAATTCATACCTGCGCCGTGCGTTTTCGGCCAACTCGTGTGACCAGGCCGCCCACCCTGTGGGCGCCTCGGCTTCGGAGGCATGAACCCCTTCGGTGAGTATGCAGTCCACTGGGCAGACGGGCAGGCACAACTCGCAACCGGTGCATTGGTCTTCCAGCACCGTGTGCATGCGTTTGTGTGTGCCGATGATCGCGTCCACGGGGCAGGCCTTGATGCACAGCGTGCATCCTATGCACCAGGCTTCGTCTATCCACATTCGCAGCCTGGGGCCTTCAGTCCCGTGGGCGGGATTCAGCGGCAGAGCGGTTTGTCCGGTCAACACCGAAAGCCGACGGATGCCCTCTGCCCCGCCCGGGGGGCATTGGTTGATGGGGGCACCGTCCCGAACGATGGCACTGGCATAGTGAAAGCAGTCGGGGTAGCCGCAACGTGCACACTGCGTTTGAGGCAGTGCACCGTTCACGCGGTCAACCAAGTCCCCGGCCAAACTTTTGACTCCCGCAGCGTGGGGCCGCGTCAGGCCGAAGTCGAGGTCGAGCCGGATTCCGGCGTGTTCGGCACGGCTTCAGGGCTTGAGAGGGCGTCCGCCGCCGCCGGGGCCACCGATTCCACCAAGTTTGGCGTGGCCGTGGCCAATGGCATAGGGGCGGCGACCGCTGCCTCGGGCTTGGGTTGGACGACGGCTTTCGGGGTGGGCGCTCGGCGGGCTTTTTTTGCCGGGACCGAGGGGCTGGCGCCTTCGGGTGCCGGGACTTCTGCCTTGCCGTTGTGGTTCAGGATGAAGGCTTTGACCTCCGGATAGACCATTTCGCGCCAGCGTCGGCCACTGAAAATGCCGTAGTGGCCTGCACCTTTGACTTCATAGTGTTGGCGGCTGGCCTTCGGAATGCCGGTGCACAGGTCGTGTGCCGCTGCGGTCTGACCAGAGCCCGAAATGTCGTCAAGCTCGCCTTCCACTGACAGCAGTGCCGTGGTCTTGATGTCTTGGGGGCGAACACGTTCGGGCTTGCCCTTGGTGTTCTTCACGTCCCAGGTGTTGTTCACCAGTTTGAATTCACGGAAGACGGTTTGGATGGTTTCAAGGTAATAGTCCGCATCCATGTCGAGCACGGCGTTGTACTCGTCGTAGAACTTGCGGTGCGATTCGGCACTTTCTTTGTCACCCTTGACCAAGTCTTTGAAATAGTCGTAATGGCTGTTCAGGTGGCGGTCAGGGTTCATGGCCACGAAACCGGTGTGCTGCAGGAATCCGGGGTACACGCGCCGTCCTGCGCCGGGGAAGGTGCTGGGCACGCGGTAGATCACGTTGTTTTCGAACCATTCGATGCTGCGCTGAGTGGCCAGGTTGTTCACCGCCGTGGGCGATTTGCGTGCGTCGATGGGCCCCCCCATCATGGTCATGGACAGTGGGGTTGTCTCACCCCGGCTGGCCATCAGCGACACCGCGGCCAGCACCGGCACTGTGGGTTGGCACACGCTCATCACATGGCAGTTGCCATAGTTCTTCTGCAGGTAACGGATGAACTCCTGCACGTAGTTCACATAGTCATCTAGGTGAAACTCGCCTTCGGACAAAGGCACGAGGCGTGCGTTTTTCCAGTCTGTGATGTAGACCTTGTGGTCTTTCAGCATGGTGGTCACGGTGTCGCGCAACAAGGTGGCGTAGTGGCCGGAAAGGGGGGCCACCACCAGTACCACGGGCTGGCCTTTCAGCTTGCCCAGCGTGGCTGTGTCGTCCGAAAAACGCTTGAAACGGCGCAGCTCGCAAAAGGGCTTCTCGACTTCCACCCGCTCGTGGATGGCCACGTCCACGCCGTCAACGTTGACCGACCGGATGTCGAATTCGGGCTTTTCGTAGTCTTTACCCAGACGGTAAATCAGGTCGTAACCCGCAGAGATGCGCTGCGCCATGGGCAGATGGCTCAAAGGCATCAGCGGGTTGGTGAACAGCTTGGAGGCCGTTTGCGCCAAGTCCGCAAAAGGCTCCATCAAGGAACGCTGCGTGTCGTAAATCTGATAAAGCATCGGGGGTCCTGAGAAAATGTTGCAGTGCAATATAGCAGGCTCGCTGTCCGGCAACAGGGGGCACACCTTCGGGTGTGTCACCTGTCAGACCCACGAGTGAGGTCCTTGAGAACGCGGTACCGGCCCTGCTGACCGGTACGTGCTGAAGACTGTGCGCTGCGTGGCTTACACCACCTTGGCAATGGCTTGGCAGACGTAGTCGATGTTTTTGCTGTTGAGCGCAGCCACGCACATCCGGCCAGTGTCTGTGCCGTAAACGCCAAATTCGGAACGCAGGCGCACCATCTGGTCTTTGCTCAAGCCGGAGTAGCTGAACATGCCGATCTGGGTGGTGATGAAGCTCATGTCCTTGGTCACACCGGCGGCTTTGAGGCCATCCACCAGCTTTTGGCGCATGGCCTTGATGCGCACACGCATTTCAGCCAGTTCTTCTTCCCACTGGGCACGCAGTTCGGGGTTGTTGAGCACCGCTGCCACGATGGCGCCCCCATGGGTGGGTGGGTTGGAATAATTGGTGCGGATGGCAATTTTCAGCTGGCTCAGCACGCGGTCGGCCTCTTCTTTGCTGCTGGCCACCACGCTCAGGGCGCCGACGCGTTCACCATACAGGCTGAAGCTCTTGGAGAAGCTGGTGGACACGAAGATGTCAAGGCCAGCGGCCACGAACTTCGCGATGACGGCGCCGTCTTCGGCAATGCCGTAGCCAAAGCCCTGGTACGCCATGTCCAGAAAGGCGGTCAGGTTGCGTGCTTTGACCGCGGCGATCACCTGGTCCCACTGGGCAGGGCTGATGTCGTAGCCGGTGGGGTTGTGGCAGCAAGCGTGCAGCAGCACGATGGTGCCTTCAGTCGCTGCATTCAGTGCGGCCAACATGCCGTCGAAGTTGATGCCGCCCAGGCCGCCGTTGGCGCTCTGGTCAAAGTAGGGGTAGGTTTCCACCGCAAAACCCGCGTTGCTGAACAGCGCGCGGTGGTTTTCCCAGCTGGGGTCGGAAATCAGCACCTTGGCGGTGGGGCTGACCTTTTTCAGGAAGTCGGCACCGATCTTCAGGCCGCCGGTGCCGCCAATGGCCTGCACGGTGGCGACGCGACCGCTTGTGACCACGTCAGAGTCTGCACCGAACACCAGGGCTTTGACGCCAGCGTCGTAGGCGGCGATGCCATCGATGGGCAGATAGCCACGGGCCGTGGGCTTTTCCATCATGGCTTTTTCGGCGGCTTGCACGCATTTGAGCAGGGGCAGTTTGCCGTTGTCGTCGAAGTACACGCCCACACCGAGGTTCACTTTGTTGGGGTTGGTGTCGGCGGCGTATTGCTCGTTCAAGCCCAGAATCGGGTCGCGGGGGGCCATCTCGACGGCGGAGAACAATGACATGGAGAACGTCCTGTGGAGGTTTGTGAAGCGCCTGACCAGCACAAGCAAGAGCTGGAGTAGGCTTGTGGGTTGACCACAAATTTTACCGGGCCGCGAAACCATGACCTCCGTTCCCGTCTCTGTTCCCAGGCCAGACCTGGCCATCGCATCTGCCGACACGCCGCCATCGGGCGAGTTCGTTCGCTTTGAGGGCTCTCCCTTCGAGCTGTTCATGCCCTACCCGCCTGCGGGTGACCAGCCCGTGGCCATCGCCCAGCTCGTGGAAGGCCTGAACGACGGTGAGCTGTTTCAGACCCTGCTGGGCGTGACCGGCTCCGGCAAGACGTTCACCATGGCCAACGTCATTGCGCGCATGGGCCGCCCGGCCATTGTGTTTGCGCCCAACAAGACACTGGCGGCGCAGCTCTACAGCGAGTTTCGCGAGTTTTTCCCCAAAAATGCGGTGGAGTATTTCGTCAGCTACTACGACTACTACCAGCCCGAGGCCTATGTGCCGCAGCGCGACCTGTTCATTGAAAAAGACAGCGCCATCAACGAGCACATCGAACAGATGCGGCTGAGTTGCACCAAAAGCCTGCTGGAGCGCAAGGACGTGGTCATTGTGGCCACCGTGTCGGCCATCTATGGCATTGGCAAACCCGAGAGCTACCACCAGATGGTGATGACCTTGCGCGTGGGCGACAAAGCGGGCCAGCGAGACGTGATCGCCCAACTGGTGCGCATGCAGTACCAGCGCAACGACATGGAGTTCTCGCGCGGCAAGTTCCGCGTGCGGGGCGACACCATCGACGTGTTTCCGGCCGAGCACTCCGAGCTGGCGGTGCGCATCGAGCTGTTTGACGATGAAATTGACGCGCTCATGCTGTTCGATCCGCTCACGGGTCGTATTCGCCAGAAAATTCCGCGTTTCACCGTATACCCCAGCAGCCACTACGTCACCCCGCGTGAGCAAGTGCTGGCCGCCGTGGAAACCATCAAAGAAGAGCTGCGCACCCGTCTGGCAGAACTGGTGGGCATGGGCAAACTGGTGGAAGCCCAGCGGCTGGAGCAGCGAACACGCTTCGACCTGGAAATGCTCAGTGAAGTGGGGCACTGCAAAGGCATTGAAAACTACACCCGCCACCTGAGCGGTGCCGCACCCGGCGAGCCGCCTGCGACGCTCACCGACTACATGCCTGCCAACGCCCTGATGTTCCTGGACGAAAGCCACGTCATGATGGGGCAGTTGGGGGGGATGTACAACGGCGACCGTGCCCGCAAAACCACGCTGGTGGAATACGGCTTTCGCTTGCCGAGTGCGCTGGACAACCGCCCGTTGAAGCTGGAAGAGTTCGAGCGGCGCATGCGCCAGACCATCTTCGTGTCGGCCACGCCTGCCGATTACGAAAACACCCATGCGGGCCAAGTGGTGGAGCAAGTGGTGCGCCCCACAGGCTTGTTGGACCCTGAGGTGCTGGTGCGTCCCGCCATTCATCAGGTCGACGATGTGCTGCAGGAAATCCGCATCCGTGTGGACCGAAATGAGCGCACGCTCATCACCGTGCTGACCAAGCGCATGGCCGAGCAGCTCACCGATTACCTGACCGAAAACGGTGTGAAGGTGCGTTACATCCACAGCGACGTGGACACCGTGGAGCGCGTGGAAATCTTGCGCGACCTGCGCCTGGGCGCGTTCGATGTGCTGGTGGGCATCAACCTGCTGCGCGAGGGCATCGACATCCCCGAGGTGTCGCTGGTGGCCATTCTGGACGCCGACAAAGAAGGTTTCTTGCGCTCGGAGCGCTCGCTCATTCAGACCATAGGCCGTGCGGCCCGCAACCTGAACGGCCAGGCCATTCTGTACGCCGACCGCATCACCGACTCCATGAAGCGTGCGATGGGTGAAACCGAGCGGCGCCGCGCCAAACAGGTGGCGTTTAATCTGGCCAACGGCATCACGCCGCGCGCCATCCACAAGCGCATCAAAGACCTGATCGACGGCGTGTACAGCGAAAAAGCCGGGCAGGACGCCGAACGCCTGGCCCAAGAAACCCAGCAGCGCCTGGCCGCCGAGGCCATGAGCGAAAAAGACATTGCCAAGGAAATCAAGCGCCTGGAGAAGCTGATGCTGGAACACGCTCGCAACTTGGAGTTCGAGCAGGCCGCCCGCGTGCGCGACCAGCTGGCCGTGCTGAAAGAGCAGGCGTTTGGAGGTCCTGGCCACGACAACGTCACCAGTTTTGCCGCAGGAAAAATATGAAAGAAAATATAGCTGTTAACGCATTTCTGTATTGCGAAAATGGCATATTTTTATGATTTTTTTCAGATGATGCTCTGCCACCGTTGATCCCAAAAATTGGGATTGGGGCGTGTCTGCTTTGTTGCGCCGCAGCGTGGCAAATCTTCCCCAGTTACAATGCCGAGCAAAACAGTGGGGCTTTGAGGTATACTTGACGAAAACAGTCAAGAACATCGCCCACGATGAAACGGCTTGAGCCGGGGGCGGGTGGAGAACGTGTCGGTGCGCACTTTGGGTGTGCGCCGGTTTGTGAAACACACCACACAGAAAGAGTCCTGCCATGCGCCTCACCACCAAAGGCCGTTTTGCGGTCACTGCCATGATTGACTTGGCCCTGCGCCAGGCCAACGGTCCTGTGACATTGGCAGCCATCAGTCAGCGGCAACAGATTTCCCTGTCTTACCTGGAGCAGTTGTTTGGCAAGCTGCGTCGCCACGAACTGGTGGAATCCACCCGTGGGCCAGGTGGAGGTTACACGCTGGGGCGCAAGGCGACCGATATCACAGTGGCCGACATCATCGTGTCGGTGGATGAGCCCATTGATGCCACCCAGTGCGGTGGCAAGGAAAATTGCCACGGCGAGGGCAACCGCTGCATGACCCATGAACTCTGGGCTGCCCTGAACGCCAAGATGGTGGATTTTCTCGACTCCGTGACGCTGCAAAAGCTGGTCGACGAACAGTTGGCCAAGGGGCTCGTCGTGGAAAACGCGCCCATGATCAAGCGTGCCATTTCCAGTGCGCCGGTGGTCAAGCCCATCCGGGTCAATGGCCCCAATTCGGTGTTTGCGCTTGGCGCATCGCTGGCCAAAGCCTGAGCTGACGCGCTGCACAGGCCTGAGTCCCCAAGGGGTGTCTCTGGCGCCACAGATCGTTTCATTTCGCCATTCACTTTCGACCCATTCACACCATGTCCACGCCGCACTTTCCCATTTACATGGATTACAGCGCCACCAACCCTTGCGACCCGCGGGTGGTGGACGCCATGATCCCCTGGCTGCGCGAGCACTTTGGCAACCCGGCAAGCCGCAGCCACGCCTGGGGCTGGGAGGCTGAAAAAGCCGTGGAGAATGCCCGCGAGCAGGTCGCTGCACTCATCAACGCCGATCCGCGTGAAATCGTCTGGACCAGTGGCGCCACCGAGTCCAACAACCTGGCCCTCAAGGGTGCCGCCCATTTCTACAAAGGCAAAGGCAAGCACCTCATCACCGTGAAAACCGAGCACAAGGCCGTGCTCGACACCATGCGTGAGCTGGAGCGCCAGGGCTTTGAGGTCACCTACCTGGATGTGCAGGCCGATGGCTTGCTGAACCTGGATGTGTTCAAGGCGGCCATCCGCCCCGACACCATCCTGGCCAGCGTCATGTTCGTGAACAACGAAATCGGTGTGATCCAGGACATCGCAGCCATCGGTGGCATCTGCCGGGAAAAAGGGGTGTTGTTGCACGTGGACGCTGCCCAAGCCACTGGCCGTGTGGACATTGACGTGACCACTTTGCCCGTGGACCTGATGAGCTTGACCAGTCACAAAACCTATGGCCCCAAAGGCATTGGTGCCCTGTACGTGCGCCGCAAGCCTCGTGTGCGCCTGGAAGCGCAAATGCACGGTGGCGGCCATGAGCGCGGCATGCGTTCGGGCACGCTGCCCACCCACCAGTGCGTGGGCATGGGGGAGGCTTACGCCATAGCCAAGCGGGAAATGCACGAAGAAAACCAGCGAATCAAGGCTTTGCACGACCGCCTGCTCAATGGGCTGAAAGACATCGAAGAAGTGTTCATCAACGGACATGACACCCAGCGTGTGCCCCACAACCTGAACATGAGCTTCAACTACGTGGAGGGCGAGTCGCTCATCATGGGCATCAAAGGCTTGGCTGTGTCCAGTGGTTCGGCCTGCACCAGTGCCAGTCTGGAGCCCAGCTACGTGCTGCGTGCCCTGGGTCGCAGTGACGAGTTGGCCCACAGCAGCCTGCGCATGACCATTGGCCGCTGGTCCACCGAGGAAGAAATTGACTACGCCATCGCCACCATCAAGGAAAACGTGGCGAAGTTGCGCGAGTTGTCCCCTCTGTGGGAAATGTTCAAAGACGGCGTTGACCTGTCCACCATCCAGTGGGCGGCTCACTGACGGCGTCGGATCAAGGAGAAAACACATGGCCTATTCAGACAAAGTGGTTGACCACTACGAAAACCCCCGCAACGTGGGCAGCTTTGAAAAAGGCGACGACACCGTGGGCACCGGCATGGTGGGTGCGCCCGCGTGCGGCGACGTGATGAAGTTGCAAATCAAGGTCAATGCCCAAACCGGCGTGATCGAGGACGCGCGCTTCAAAACCTATGGCTGCGGCTCGGCCATTGCTTCCAGTTCTCTGGTCACCGAATGGGTGAAAGGCAAAACGCTGGACGAAGCGGCTGCGCTCAAGAACAGCCAGATTGCCGAAGAGTTGGCCCTGCCACCGGTCAAGATCCATTGCTCCATCCTGGCCGAAGATGCGATCAAGGCTGCAGTGGACGATTACCGCAAAAAACACACGCACTGAACATGGCCGTCACACTGACCGAAGCTGCCGCAAGGCATGTCACCCGTTACCTGGGCCGCCGTGGCAAGGGGGTGGGGGTGCGCCTGGGGGTGAAAACGACAGGTTGCTCGGGCTTGGCCTACAAGCTGGAATACGCCGATGAGCAGGCTCCAGAAGATGTGGTGTATGAGAGCAATGGCGTCAAAGTGCTCGTTGACCCCAAAAGCCTCGCTTACATTGACGGTACCCAGCTCGATTTCGTGCGCGAGGGGTTGAATGAAGGCTTTCGCTTCAGCAATCCCAATGAGCGCGACAAATGCGGGTGTGGTGAATCCTTCCGCGTGTGAACAGGAGCCCTCGTGACGCTGAACCTACAGGCATCTGATTTTGAGCTTTTCGGCCTGCCCGAGCGGTTTCAGCTTGACCCCAAAGCACTGGACGCACAGTGGAAAGCGTTGCAACGTGAGACCCATCCTGACAAGTTTGCGGCCCAGGGGGCGGTTGCCCAACGCCTTGCCATGCAATGGTCGGTTCGAGTGAACGAGGCCTATCAACGCCTGAAGAACCCCACTCAGCGTGCGGCCTACCTGTGCGAGCGTCGAGGTGTGGCCGTGAATGCCGATCGCAACACCGCCATGCCTGCCCAATTCCTGATGCAACAGATGCAGTGGCGTGAAGAGTTGGAAGAAGCTTCGGGCGTACAAGCCCTTGAAACTTTGGCCGACCGCACCTCGGCCACTCGTCGGGAACTGCTTGTCAGCATCGGTGACCTGTTGGACACGCAGGCCGATGCGGTCGCAGCGGCCACCCAAGTGCGTGCATTGATGTTTGTCGAGCGCTTCGCTTCCGAGGTGGAGCAACGACTCGACCAACTGGGACAATAACGGGCAGCGTCCGCGTGGCGCTCCCAGGGTGCAAGTGGTCAGTGACCCCTGCGCCAGACCGAGAGACCTTCCCCTTTTTTCATGGCACTCCTGCAAATCTCAGAACCCGGTCAATCGCCCGATCCCCACCAACGGCGTGTGGCCGTTGGCATAGACCTGGGTACCACCCATTCGCTGGTGGCTGCCGTACGCCACGGTGTGGCCGAGTGCCTGCCCGATGAGCAGGGCCGCCATTTGTTGCCCAGTGCCGTGCGGTATTTGCCTCCCACCCAAGGTGGGGCAGGGCGTGTCATTGGGTTTGAAGCGCTGGCCGCGCAGGTGAATGACCCGGCCAACACGCTGGTGTCGATCAAACGCCTCATGGGCCGCCAACGGGCTGACGTGGTGCAAGTGGACCAGTTGCCCTACACCGTGCTCGACCGTCCTGGCATGGCCACGGTTGTGACCGTGGCCGGTGAGAAAACACCGGTTGAGGTGAGTGCCGAAATCCTGGCCACGCTGCGTTTTCGAGCGGAAGACACCTTTGACGACGAGTTGTTCGGTGCCGTCATCACCGTGCCCGCCTACTTTGATGACGCCCAGCGCCAGGCCACCAAGGACGCTGCGCAACTGGCCGGCATCAACGTGTTGCGACTGATCAACGAACCGACGGCAGCAGCCATTGCCTATGGGTTGGACAACGCCAGCGAAGGTGTCTACGCCGTGTACGACCTGGGGGGGGGCACTTTTGACATTTCCATTCTCAAGTTGTCGCAAGGTGTGTTCGAGGTGGTGGCCACCGGCGGCGATTCAGCCCTTGGGGGAGATGACTACGACCGATCTCTTGTGCAGTGGGTCATGGCCCATCAGGGCCGGGCCGATTGGCTGGACACCGCCAGTCCAGCCGACCGGGCCACTGTGCAGCAAGTCGCCAAGCGTCTGAAAGAGCGTTTGTCCAGCGTCAGAGATGAATCTGAATTTGTAGCTGAAAACGCTTTGCTGTCTTGCGGAAATATCCATTTCAGCGTCAATCAAAAGGATTTCGCGCAGGCCACCCAAGTCTTGACCGCGCGCACCCTCACCGCTGTGCGCAAGGCGTTGCGCGATGCCAGGTTGACCGCACAAGACATTCAAGGCGTGGTGCTGGTGGGCGGCTCTACCCGGATGCCGGTCGTGCGTCAGGCCGTCGCCGATTTCTTTGGCAAAACCCCGCTCACCAACCTCAATCCCGACGAGGTGGTTGCCCTGGGTGCCGCCATCCAGGCCAACCAGCTCGCGGGCAACAACCCCGATGGCGAATTGCTGCTGCTCGACGTCATCCCGCTGTCCCTTGGCATCGAAACCATGGGGGGGCTGGTGGAGCGTATCGTGCCACGCAACAGCACCATTCCGACCGCACTGGCCCAGGACTTCACGACTTACAAAGACGGTCAGACCGCGCTTGCCCTCCACGTGGTGCAAGGCGAGCGTGACTTGGTGGCCGATTGCCGCAGCCTGGCCCGCTTTGAGTTGCGCGGCATTCCGCCCATGGCCGCGGGGGCAGCACGCATCCGTGTCACCTTTACCATCGATGCCGATGGTCTGCTGAGCGTCTCAGCCAGGGAGCAGGGCACAGGCATTGAAGCGCGCATCGATGTCAAGCCGTCCTACGGCCTGAGCGACGAGCAGATCGCCGCCATGCTGCAAGACAGTTTCGTCACGGCCCAGTCTGACATGTTGGCCCGTGCCCTCGTGGAGGCCCGCGTGGATGCCGATCGCATGGTCGAGGCCACCTTCAGCGCATTGAAGGCAGATGGCGACCTGTTGAGTGAATCCGAACGTGCCGACATAGAGGCGCTGGTGGATTCCCTGCGCCAAGTGGCAGCGGCATCTTCATCGGCCGCCGACATCGAGTCGGCCACCCAGGCGTTGGCCAAGGGCACGGAGGCATTTGCCGCCATGCGGATGAACCGAGGCATCGGCCGCGCTTTGGCTGGCAGGCACATTGAAACCATGTGAGCAGTCCCAATCCACCCCTCTCCACAGGTCCCTGACACCATGCCCACCATCCACATCCTGCCGCATCCGGAGTACTGTCCCGAAGGCACCAGCATCCAGGCATCCGTTGGCACCACCATTTGTGAAGCCTTGCTGGAGCACAAAATTCACATTGAGCATGCCTGCGACATGAGCTGTGCCTGCACCACCTGCCACGTGGTGGTCCGCAAGGGGTTCGATTCGTTGAATGAACTCGACGAGGCCGAAGAGGACCTGCTCGACCGTGCCTGGGGTCTGGAACCCCAATCGCGCCTGAGTTGCCAAGCCATCTTGGCCAAGCAGGACGTGACCGTGGAAATCCCCCGCTACACCATCAACCACGCCAAAGAGAACCACTGAGCCATGAGCCGCCAGATTGTTCTGGATACCGAAACCACTGGCCTGTCGCCCGAGAACGGCGACCGCATCATCGAAATCGGTTGTGTGGAGCTGCTCAATCGCAAGCTCACGGGCCGCAACCTGCACTTCTACGTCAACCCCGAGCGCGACAGCGACGAAGGTGCGTTGAAGGTGCACGGCATCAGCAACGAGTTTCTGCGCGACAAGCCCAAATTCGCTGCCATTGCCACGGAGTTGCTGGATTACCTGTGCGGTGCCGAACTGATCATCCACAACGCCCCTTTTGACATCGGCTTTCTGAACAAAGAGCTGGAGCGCTTGCGCCTGGGGCGGATGACGGATCACGTGTCCGGGGTGATCGACAGCTTGGCCATGGCCAAGGAGTTGTTCCCGGGCAAGCGCAACAGTCTGGATGCCCTGTGTGGTCGCCTTGAGGTCGACAACTCTGGCCGTACCTTGCATGGCGCACTGCTTGACGCCGAGTTGCTGGCGGATGTCTATATCAACATGACCCGGGGCCAGAATGCTTTGGGAATAGACGATGCCCCGCAGGTGGAAGAGGTCCAGGAATTGGAGGATCTGGGTGCCGATATCGACTTCAGTGCTTTTCAGTTGCCGGTCATCGCTGCCAACGCCTCCGAGCAAGACGCCCACGAACGCGTGCTGGCCGACCTGGACAAATCGACCAAAGGGCGAACCCTCTGGCGCAAGGTCGAGGCTGTTGTGGTCTGAGGCCAGTAAAAAAGCGGGCAGGGTTCCTGAGTGGTTGAAAATATGTATATAATTTGAGGCTTCGGGCGGTTAGCTCAGTGGTAGAGCACTGCCTTCACACGGCAGGGGTCGCAGGTTCGAACCCTGCACCGCCCACCAAAATTTTGTGTGATAAATCAAGGACTTGTCAGGAATGACAAGTCCTTTTTTTATTCCCCATTGAAATGGGTGGCCGGTTGGCTGCAGGGTGTGCCCATGCGGTTTAACCTGTCAACCTCGGTGCTTGGGCTCTTGTGTTGAAGCACGTGCATGAGGCGAACATAGACCATGACATTTTCAGACGCCGTTTTGGCTGCGATGCCATCACCCCCTCGGGGACGCCCCACACCAGGGGCTTCCCATGAGTGAAGTTGCCCTGACATCCAGCTTGCTCTCGCTGGCCGCCGTGTTGGGCTTGTGGTTGGGCAATTTCAAATTCAAAGAAGTGGGCCTGGGCATCGGTGGGGTGCTGTTTGGCGGCATTGCGGTCGGGCACGTGGTGTCTCGGCAGGGGGGGCTGCTGGATTTGCACACCTTGCATTTCGTCCAGGAGTTCGGGCTGATTCTGTTTGTGTACAGCATTGGCATTCAGGTGGGCCCCGGTTTTTTTTCATCCTTGAAGAGCTCGGGCCTCAAACTCAATGGGTTTGCGGCCCTTTTGGTGTTGTTGGGGGCTCTGGTGGCTGCCGCTTTGCACAAATGGCTGGGCATGCCTTTGCCTGTGGTGCTGGGTGTGTTCTCAGGAGCCGTCACCAATACCCCTTCCCTGGGGGCTGGGCAGCACATGCTCGCCGAACTGGGAGCCTCAGCACAAACCGTGGCGGGCATGGGCATGGCATACGCCGTGGCATATCCGTTTGGCATTTGCGGCATTTTGTTGTCCATGTGGCTGCTGCGGCTGGTGTTCCGGGTCAGCGTGGCGCAGGAGGCACTTGATTTCGAAAAACAGACACGCCATGCCCCTGAGGGGTTGAGCACCCTGAATGTGGCGCTGTGCAACACCAATTTGAGCGGTTTGCCTCTTTCCGAAGTGCCTGTTTTGGCGGTGGGGTCGGTCGTCTGCTCGCGGTTGAAGCGCGGTGCCTCATTGCAGGTGCCGCATGGTGACACGCTGCTGCAGATGGGAGATGTGTTGCATCTGGTGGGGGACAAAGCCGCGCTGCACCGAGCGCAACTGGCCATCGGCGAGGTGGTGGAGTCCTCTTTGTCCACCCGTGGCACTGACTTGCGCGTGGAGCGTGTGGTGGTCACGAATGAGAAGGTCATGGGCAAGCGCATTGCCGAACTGGGCTGGACCCAGCAGCACGATGTCGTGATCTCTCGCCTCAACCGGGCGGGTGTCGAGTTGGTGCCTGGGCCGCAGACCACCTTGCAGTTCGGCGACATTCTGAATTTGGTGGGAACCCCTGATGCGATCGAATTGGTGGCTGCTTTGGCCGGCAACGCACAGCACAAACTTCAGCAAGTGCAGATGTTGCCGGTGTTCATTGGGATTGGCCTGGGGGTGTTGCTGGGGTCTGTGCCGTTTTATCTGCCGGGCTTCCCGGCGGCGTTGAAGTTGGGCTTGGCCGGCGGGCCTCTGGTGGTGGCGCTGGTGCTGTCCCGTGTGGGCAGCGTGGGAACGTTGCATTGGTTCATGCCGCCCAGCGCCAACCTGGCGTTGCGCGAGTTGGGCATTGTGCTGTTTTTGTCGGTGGTGGGGCTCAAGTCCGGGGGGCAGTTTGTGGATACCCTGCTGCAGGGCCCCGGTTTGAGTTGGTTGCTCTGCGGCATGGTGATCACGCTGTTGCCTCTGCTGGTGGTCGGGGCTCTGGCTCGGGTGGTGGGGCGACTGAACTATCTCAGCCTGTGCGGGCTGCTGGCGGGTTCGATGACAGATCCCCCGGCGCTGGCATTTGCCAATGCCTTGCATGCCTCCAGCGGGGCGGCCACGTTGGCCTATGTCACGGTGTACCCGTTGGTGATGTTTTTGCGGATCATTGCGCCACAACTGCTGGCGCTGTGGTTGTGGTGATTTAATGCAATATACTGCATTAAATCGGATGATTTAATGGTGCGGTCCGGTATTTTGGTGTGCAAATCTTTGATTTGGATCAAATTTCTCATCCGTTATAAGAATAATAATTCTTCTGTCAGATGGATTTTGGAAATATTCTGCATCTGAACACCATCCAACCCACGGAGACACGCATGAGCATCAATGAAGACACCCTGGTAGAGGACAAAGCGGCCATCGACAGCGACCGCTTTGTCGAGGTCAGTTACGACGACGCCATTCCCAACAACGTTGACCTGTCGTCCGACCGTCAGTTGCTGAAAGCACTCGAAGGTTGGCACCCCAAATACTTGGAGTGGTGGAAAGAAATGGGCCCTGAGGGTTTCCAGAACGCCGACGTCTACCTGCGCACCGCCGTGGGCGTGGACCCCGCCGGTTGGGCCAAGTTCGGTTACGTGAAGATGCCCGAGTACCGCTGGGGCATTTTGCTGGCACCCAAGGTCGAGGGCCGCACCATTCCCTGTGGCCGCCACAAGGGCGAGCCCGCGTGGCAGGAGGTGCCCGGCGAGTACCGCGCCCTGCTGCGCCGCCTGATCGTGGTGCAGGGCGACACCGAGCCCGCCAGCGTGGAGCAGCAGCGCTACCTGGGCGCCACCGCGCCCAGCCTGTACGACATGCGCAACCTGTTCCAGGTGAACGTGGAAGAAGGCCGCCACCTGTGGGCGATGGTGTATCTGCTGGTGAAATATTTCGGCAAAGATGGCCGCGAAGAAGCCCAGGCCCTGCTGGAGCGCCGCAGCGGCCAGCAAGACAACCCGCGCATCCTGGGCGCCTTCAACGAGCGCACGCCCGACTGGCTGAGCTTCTTCATGTTCACCTACTTCACCGATCGCGACGGCAAGATGCAACTGGCCGCGCTGGCCGAGAGCGGTTTTGACCCGCTGAGCCGCAGCTGCCGCTTCATGCTGACCGAAGAAGCGCACCACCTGTTTGTGGGTGAAACCGGTGTGGGACGCACCGTCGAGGCCACCTGCACCGCCATGGTCAAGGCAGGCATCACGGACCCCTACGACACCGAAGCCATTCGCAAGCTGGGTGTGGTGGACCTGCCGCTGCTGCAACGCAAGGCCAACTTCCACATGTCGGTCACCCGTGACCTGTTCGGCTCGGAAATTTCCTCCAACGGCGCCGAAGCGTTCAGCTCTGGCCTGAAAGGTCGCTTCAACGAAGCCAACCTGAAAGGCGACGACCATCAGTTGACCGATGCCACGTACAACGTCACCCGCGTGGTGGATGGCCAGTTGGTCGATGAGGCGGTGCCCGCCCTGCGTGCCATCAACTGCCGCTTGCTGGACGACTACATGGCCGATTGCCAGGGGGGTATCGACCGCTGGAACAAGATCATCGAGAAGGCGGGCATCAACTTCAGGTTCAAACAGCCCTACAAAGGGTTCAACCGCCGCATTGGCGAGTTCGCGGGCCAGCGCATCAACCCGGATGGACAACTGATCACAGAAGCCGAATGGCAAGCCGGTGTGGCGGCTTGGCTGCCCAACGATGCCGACATGGCCTTTATCAACTCCCTGATGAAGCCTTGCCACGAAGCGGGTCAATACGCCAGCTGGATTGCCCCTCCCCGCATGGGCATCAATCAGCAGCCCGTGGACTACGAGTACGTGAAAATCGATTGATGTCGATGGGCCCAAGTGGCCGGTCAACCATCGGTACCAAGAGGCCCGGCGGAAACGCCGGGCCTTTTCGCTTTGGGTTTTGTGACACGGTATGGGCCTGCACAATACCGCCCAGGCCCTTTATCACACACCCATTGCAGGCATTTCCCATGACGACACCCTTCCTGGCACGGCCCCGAGGCTGCGAAAGCCCGCACGCTTGGTCTACCCCTTGGCACGGGAGCGTGTGATGGAACAACTGGATGCCGTGGTCATTGGGGCCGGTGTGGTGGGCTTGGCTGTGGCCCGTGCGCTGGCACAGCGGGGGCGCGAGGTGGTGGTGCTGGAGCGTGAGCAGGCCATTGGCACGGGTGTGAGCTCGCGCAACAGCGAGGTCATCCACGCTGGGCTGTATTACCCGCCAGGTTCACTCAAAGCGGCGCTGTGCGTGTGGGGCAAGGCACTGCTGTATGACTTGTGTGATTCCCATGGCGTGGCTGCCCAGCCCTGTGGCAAGCTGGTGGTGGCCACCGATGCGTCGCAGTTGGCGGGGTTGGAGGCGCTGGAGCTCACCTCAAAAGCCAATGGGGTGCCCGTTCAGCGGTTGACCGGGGCGCAGGCCCGGGCCATGGAGCCTCAGTTGGCCTGCCTGGAGGCGTTGTACTCGCCCACCACGGGTATCGTGGACAGCCACGGCCTGATGTTGGCTTTGCAAGGTGACTTGGAACGCGCAGGCGGGGTGGTGGCCTTGGCGTCAACGGTGGTGGGAGGGGGTGTGCAGGCCCATGGCACGGTGCTGAACGTGACCAGCCCAGGCCAGCCCCCCATGGCGGTCCGGGCCCGCACCGTGGTCAACGCGGCGGCCTTGCACGCGTGCGCTGTGGCGCGGTCCATTGAGGGGCTTGACCCCGTCCATGTGCCACAAGAACACTTTGCCAAAGGCAGCTACTACACGCTGGCGGGCAAAGCGCCGTTTTCCCGGCTGGTGTACCCCGCGCCACAGGGGGCTTGGCTGGGGGTTCACCTGACGCTGGATTTGGGTGGACAGGCCAAATTCGGCCCCGATCTGGAGTGGCTGAACGCTGCCACGCCCGAGGCCATCGATTACACGGTTGATCCCCAGCGGGCCGATGCGTTCTATGCCGCCGTGCGTCGATACTGGCCTGCTTTGCCCGATGGGGCTTTGCAGCCCAGCTACAGCGGCGTGCGCCCCAAGATTCACGGCCCTGGCCAACCCGCGCCCGATTTCCGCATCGACGGCCCGGCCGTGCACGGTGTGCCTGGTTGGGTGAACCTGTTTGGCATCGAGTCACCTGGCCTGACCAGTGCCCTTGCCATCGGAGAGCATGTGGCTCAGATGGATATATAAACCATAGCTGCTATCGCAATGCAGTCAAGCGCTGAAAGCATTTTTTTATGCTTGAAGCTGATTCTGTCACCAGTGCAGGGCCTTTGTAGATGAGTCCGGTGTAAATCTGCACCAGGTCCGCACCGGCGCGCATTTTTTCCACCGCGTCAGCGCCGCTCAGGATGCCGCCCACCCCGATGATGGGAAAGCCTGTTCCCAACGCCCTGCGCAACTGGCGGATGACGGCGTTGCTCTTTTCAAACACCGGGCGGCCTGACAGACCACCGGCCTCCTCGGCGTGGGGCAGACCCGCCACGGCGGTGCGGTCCAGTGTGGTGTTGGTGGCAATCAACCCCCAGGCCTGGGTCGGTTGACCGCTGGCATCACAGCCATAGCGGCGCAGTGTGGCTGCCACGGTCGCCACCTGGGATTCGTCCAAGTCGGGCGCAATTTTCACAAACAGCGGAATGCGTTTGCCGTGCTCGCGGGCCAGGCCCTCGCGGCGTTGCGACAGCGCATCCAGCAATGCGTCCAGGGCCTCATCGCTTTGCAGAGCCCGCAGGTTCTTGGTGTTGGGGCTGGAAATGTTGACCGTCACGTAGTCGGCGTGGGGGTACACGCCATCCAGGCAGGCCAGGTAATCGGCTGTGGCGTTCTCAATCGGAGTGGCGGCGTTTTTGCCAATGTTCAGGCCCAGGCGCAGCGGGTTGCCACTGCCGGGTTGGCGACACTGGGCGTGTTGCACATTGGCCAGAAACGCCGCAAGTCCCTCGTTGTTGAAGCCCAGGCGGTTGATGAGCGCCTCGCGTGCGGGCAGGCGGAACATGCGCGGCTTGGGGTTGCCTGGCTGGCCTTTGGGGGTGACGGTGCCCACCTCCACAAAACCAAAGCCCATGGCGCCCAGCCCATCGATGGCGTGGGCGTTTTTGTCGAGCCCGGCGGCCAGACCCACGCGGTTGGGAAAGCGCACGCCGGCCACGGTCACCGGGTCGTCCACGCGGGGGGCGCTCCAGGCCCACTGCAGTGGGGTGTTTTGCCCTTTCGCCAGGGAACTCAGCGTGAGTTCGTGGGCGGCTTCGGGGTCCATGCCAAACAGGATGGGGCGTGCCAGGGCGTAGGGAATCAGGGGCATTGGATAATCCGGCGTTTTGTCTGCAACCCCTCATTTTCCCAGATCGACCACCATGACTTCAGCCGCCGCGACGCCCTTGACCCAAGACGAACTCAAAACCCTGGTGGGCCAGGCGGCGCTGCGGTATGTGGTGCCTGGCAGCATCGTGGGGGTGGGCACCGGATCGACGGTGAACAAGTTCATCGACGCCTTGGCCGGTGTGAAAGACCAGATCAAGGGCGCGGTGTCCAGTTCGGTGGCTTCCACGGTCCGCCTGCAAGCGCTGGGTATCGAGGTATTTGACAGCAACGACGTGTCAGAACTGGCGGTTTACATCGATGGGGCCGATGAAATCGACGCTCACGGTCACATGGTCAAAGGCGGTGGTGCCGCGCTGACCCGCGAAAAAATCGTGGCCGCTCAGTCCAGGCAGTTCGTGTGCATCGTGGACGAGAGCAAACTGGTGCCAGCACTGGGCAAGTTCCCCCTGCCGGTGGAAGTGATTCCCATGGCCACCCGGCGCGTCACTGCCCAGTTTGCGGCCATGGGGGGCACGGCCACGGTGCGTTTGAAAGACGGCCACCCCCTGGTCACCGACAACGGCCAGCACATTCTGGACGTGACTGGCCTCCAGATCACCGACCCGCTGGCGTTTGAAAGCCAGGTGAACCAGTGGCCAGGCGTGGTGACCGTGGGCGTGTTTGCCCACCAGAAAGCCCAGGTCTGCCTGATGGCCACCGCCGATGGTGTCAAGACACTGGTTTATTGACAAAAATGGCCTCAACGGCACAACTGTGTTGCGTTGACAGCTATTGAAAACACAAACCCCGCAGCGGTTCATCCCTGCGGGGTTTGTGTTTCAAGGGTCAGTCAGAACCGGATGCCTGCTGGGTTGCTGGGGCTGGTGGCAGGTTTCTGCGGCGGGTGGCTCGGGTTGGATGGCGCGGCCGACGGTGTCTGGCTGGGGGCTTCGGCCGCGGTTTTCAGTGGCACCAGGGGCAGCGCTGCCGGCTGGCGGTAACTGGGGGGGAGGGACGAGGTCTGGGGGTAGCCTGCGGCATCGAGGTAGCTGCCCCACTCCGAAGCGGAAAACCCCTTGACCCGCTGTCCACCGATCAGAAGCAGGGGCAGGGTGTTTTCCGTGTTGATGCGCAAGAACGCTGTCACATCCTCCGGGGTGTTGACGGTCTTTTCCGTGTAGGGAATGCCCCGGGTGGCAAGCAGCTGACGGCCACTGTCACAAGGGTGGCAACCTTGTGCGGTGTAAAGGGTGACCGGATACTTGGCCACCAGTTGCTGCAGCTCAAATGGCAAAGGAGGGCGTGTTTCGGTCGCCATGCCAGCGCTTGTCACTTTTGCGGCTCCCTTGGCATCGGGTGGCGGCAGGTCCGAGAACGTCACCTTGCCATCCGGGCCGACAATGCGGTAGACCCCCTGGGCGTGGGCGGTCGCCAGACCCACCAAGGCGCTGAGCAGCAACCCGCCGGCACAGGCGAATCGGACCCGGTGGGACGTGGTGCGAGGGGCTTCTGTCATGGGGATTGGGTTTCTCAGATCAGGCATTCCGTGTGTCAGGCGGTGGCCATGCCCTGGTGGCGCAGCAAGGCATCCAGCTGAGGTTCACGGCCCCGGAACGCCTTGAACGACTCCATGGCTGGGCGGCTGCCACCCGCCTCCAGCACGGCTTCACGGTAGCGGCGGCCAGTGGCCACGTCCAGCGTGGTCCCGGTGTGCTGCGCCGCTTCTTCAAACGCCGCGTAGGCATCGGCTGACAGCACCTCGGCCCACTTGTAGCTGTAGTAACCGGCCGAGTAACCCCCGGAAAAAATATGCCCAAAGGTGTGCGGTGTGCGGTTGTAGCTGGGTGGCTGTATCACAGCCACTTCGTCGCGCACCTGTTGAAGCAAGGCCAGGATGTCGGGCTGCCCATTGACCACCGGGGCCTGGCCCATGTGCAGCAACATGTCAAACAGCGAGAACTCGACTTGGCGCAGGGTTTGCAGGCCACTTTGGAAGTTCTTGGCAGCCAGCATCTTGTCGTACAGGGCGCGTGGCAGGGGTTCGCCGGTGTCCACCTGGGCGGTCATGTGTTTGAGCACATCCCATTCCCAGCAGAAGTTTTCCATGAACTGACTGGGCAGTTCCACCGCGTCCCATTCCACGCCGCTGATTCCGGACACATCGCGTTCGTTCACCTGGGTCAGCAGGTGATGCAGGCCGTGGCCAAATTCGTGGAACAGGGTGATGACGTCGTCGTGCGTGAGCAGCGCGGGCTTGTTGCCCACCCCTTCGGCAAAGTTGCACACCAGGTGCGCCACCGGGGTTTGCAGCACACCGGTGTCGGGGCGCAGCCAGCGGGCACGCACGTCGTCCATCCAGGCTCCACCGCGTTTGCCGGTGCGGGCACCTGGGTCCAGGTAAAACTGGCCCACCAGCGTCAGTCCTTGGGGGGTATTGCGCTCGATGCGGAAGAACTGCACACCGGGGTGCCACACGGGCGCGGTGTCGGGTCGAATGACCACTTCGAACAGCGTCTCGATGATGCGAAACAGGCCTTGCAACACCTTGGGTGCCGTGAAGTAGGTTTTCACCTCCTGTTCGCTGAAGGCGTAGCGTGCCTCTTTCAGCTTTTCGCCCACGTAGCTCCAGTCCCAGGGCTGGGGGTCTGGCAGGCCCAGGTGTTCGGCGGCGAAGGTCCGCAGGTCGGCCAAGTCTTGCTCGGCAAAAGGGCGTGCGCGGCGAGCAAGATCGCGCAAGAAATCCACCACCTGTTGGGGCGAGCGGGCCATTTTGGGCACCAGCGACACCTCTGCAAAGTTGGCATAGCCCAGCAACGCCGCTTCCTCTTGGCGCAGGGCCAGCAGTTCTTGCATGACAGCGCTGTTGTCGAATTTCTGGAATTCGTCAGCAGCCTGGTCACTGGCGCGTGTGGTGTGGGCGCGGTACAGGCGCTCGCGCAGCGCACTGCTGTGGGCAAACTGCATCACCGGCAGATAGCAGGGCATTTTCAGCGTGAGCTTGTGGCCTTCTTTTCCATCGGTCTCCGCAGCGGCGCGGGCGGCTTGCACCACGTCGGCGGGCACGCCCGCCAGTTCGCTTTCCGCAGCGAAGTACGCAAACGCATCGGTGGCATCCAGAGAGTTTTCGCTGAATTTTTGGCCCAGCTCGGCTTGGCGTTCCTGCAGTTGGGCGAAGCGTTCTTTGGCCGCACCTTGCAATTCTGCGCCGCCCAATACGAAACCGCGCATGGCGTTGGCGTGGGCTTGGCGCTGCTCGGGGGTGAGTTGCGCCACGTCCATGGCTTTGTATTTGGCGTACAGGCGCTCGTCGGCACCCAAGCGGGTCCAAAAATCTGTCACCCGGGGCAGGGCTGCGTTGTAGGCGGCGCGCAGTTCAGGGCTGTCGGCCACACTGTTGAGGTGGTTCACCGCACCCCAGGCCCTGCCCAGACGCTCAGTGGCGACATCCAGCGTGCCAGACAAGGCGACCCACTGGGCCGGAAAAGTGTCTGCTGCCACCATTTCCAGCGCGGTGTCAGCCTGTGCCAGCAGTTGATCCAAGGCCGGTGCCACGTCGGCGGGAGAAATGGCGTCGAACCGGGGCAATCCGGCCAAGTCAAGCAATGGGTTGGTGGGCTCGATGCTCATGATCAGTCAGACTGGCTTTTTTTGATGCTCTTCTGGATGGTTTTGGCTCGTTTGACGGTGCCTCCAGGGGTGAGGCGTTGATTGCCCAGCACTCGAACCATTTTCACTTGCGGGCGCTGACCGCCGCGGCTGCTGAATTTGAGGACTTTCACGTCTCGGGGGGCCGCGCCGCGGTCGTCATCCAGTGATTTCGCTTTTTCTTCCAAGGGGCGCCACAGCACCAGCAATTTGCCGATGTGTTGAATGGGGGCCGCCCCGAGTTGGTCGGCCAGTGTCTGGAGCATGGTTTCGCGGGCCACGCGGTCGTCAGAAAACACGCGAACTTTGATGAGGCCGTGGGCTTTCAGTGCCATGTCGGTCTCCCGTGTCACCGCAGGTGTGAGGCCGTCGTTGCCAATGAAGACCACAGGGGTCAGGTGGTGTGCGTCGGCACGGTGCGCTTTGCGCTGGGCGGGGGTGAGTTGTATCTGGGGCATGGGACAATTATCGGCCATCACCTCTGCTCCCGGCAGATGGTGGGCAAACACAGGCAAGGCATGAAAGTCAATACCAAAAGCAAAAAGGTCAACAAAGCATGGTTGAACGACCATGTGAACGACACCTACGTCAAGTTGGCCAAGAAAGAAGGGTTTCGTGCGCGTGCCGCCTACAAGCTCAAAGAAATCGATGAAGCATTTGGCCTGATCAAGCCTGGTGACGTGGTGGTGGACTTGGGGTCAGCTCCCGGCGCCTGGAGTCAGTATGTCCGGCGAAAACTCTCGCCCCAGGGGGCGGCGGCAGGCGAACTGAATGGAACCATCATTGCCATGGACATCTTGCCCATGGAGGCCATTGAAGGCGTGGTGTTCATTCAGGGGGACTTCCGAGAGTCATCCACACTGGAAGCACTGCAAGCCGCATTGCAGGCGCAAACGTCATCCCAGGTGGTGGATGTGGTGGTGTCTGACATGGCCCCCAATTTGTCCGGCATAGGCACCGTGGATGCGGCGCGCGTGGCGCACCTGATCGAGTTGGCTGTGGACTTTTCCATGACCCATCTGAAACCCGAAGGGGCTTTGGTGGTCAAACTGTTTCACGGCGGAGGGTATGCAGAGCTTGTTCAACTGTTCAAGGCGCAATTTCGGGTCGTGAAGCCTGTGAAACCCAAAGCTTCGCGTGACAAATCGTCTGAGACTTTTCTGGTGGGCATGGGCCCGAAACGCTGAGCCAATGGCCCTTTCATCAACAAATTTTATGAGCGTGATTGTCTCTGTCTAATCAGGGTTTAGATGAATGTCAAGCCCTGCCGGTCTTGAAAGACCTAAAATGCCCCCAATTGCTTCGTCATACACAATTCCCAGGAGTCAGACTTGAACAATCAGTGGTTTTCGAAAATCGCCATTTGGATGGTGATTGCCATGGTGCTTTTCACCGTGTTCAAGCAGTTCGATGGCCGGGCGACAGCCGGAGCTGGCTACTTGGGCTATTCCGAGTTCTTGGACGAGGTCAAGGCCCAACGCATCAAGAGCGCCACCATTTCCGAGGGGCAGGGGGGGACAGAAATCACGGCGGTCACCATTGACGACCGCCGCGTTCGCACCACCGCCACCTACTTGGACCGCGGGCTGGTGGGTGATCTGATTGCCAACGACGTGAAGTTCGACGTCAAACCTCGCGAAGAGGGATCTCTCCTCATGACCTTGCTGGTCAGCTGGGGCCCGATGTTGCTGCTGATCGGCGTTTGGATTTATTTCATGCGGCAGATGCAAGGCGGCGGCAAGGGCGGTGCGTTCAGCTTTGGCAAGAGCAAGGCCCGAATGCTGGATGAGAACAACAACACCGTCACGTTTGCCGACGTGGCGGGTTGCGATGAGGCCAAAGAAGAGGTGAAGGAAGTGGTGGACTTCCTGAAAGACCCTGCCAAGTTTCAGAAACTGGGTGGGCGTATCCCCCGTGGCCTGCTGTTGGTTGGTCCTCCCGGCACAGGGAAAACCCTGCTGGCAAAGGGCATTGCCGGTGAGGCAAAAGTACCGTTTTTCAGTATTTCCGGCTCCGATTTTGTGGAGATGTTTGTGGGCGTGGGTGCTGCGCGTGTGCGCGACATGTTCGAAAACGCCAAGAAGAATGCGCCCTGCATCATCTTCATCGATGAGATTGATGCTGTGGGTCGCCAGCGTGGTGCTGGCTTGGGCGGTGGCAACGACGAGCGTGAGCAGACCCTGAACCAGATGCTGGTCGAGATGGATGGTTTCGAAACCAACCTGGGTGTGATTGTGGTCGCAGCGACCAACCGGCCAGACATTCTGGATGCCGCTTTGCTGCGTCCAGGCCGTTTCGACCGTCAGGTGTATGTCACGCTGCCTGACATCCGTGGTCGGGAGCAGATCCTGAATGTGCACATGCGCAAAGTGCCCTTGGGCACCGATGTGAATGCCAGTGTGATTGCCCGGGGCACGCCTGGCATGAGTGGTGCCGATCTGGCCAATCTGTGCAACGAAGCTGCCCTGATGGCAGCCCGCCGCAACGCGCGCGTGGTGGAAATGCAGGACTTCGAAAAAGCCAAAGACAAAATCTTCATGGGCCCCGAGCGCAAGAGCATGGTCATGCCCGAAGAGGAGCGTCGCAACACGGCTTACCATGAGTCCGGGCACGCCTTGATTGGCAAATTGCTGCCCAAGTGCGATCCGGTGCACAAGGTCACCATCATTCCCCGGGGGCGTGCCTTGGGCGTGACCATGAGTCTGCCCGCACAAGACCGCTACAGCTATGACAAGGAATACATGCTGAACCAAATCAGCATGTTGTTCGGCGGTCGCATAGCAGAAGAAGTGTTCATGAACCAGATGACCACCGGTGCAAGCAACGATTTCGAGCGCGCTACCTCCATTGCCCGCGACATGGTCATGCGCTACGGCATGACGGATGCGCTGGGCCCTATGGTGTACGCAGAGAACGAGGGTGAGGTATTTCTGGGCCGCTCAGTGACCAAAACCACCAACATGAGCGAGCAAACCATGCAAAAGGTGGACGGAGAAGTGCGCCGTATCATCGACCAACAGTACAAGCTGGCCCGGGACCTGATCGAAGAGCATTCAGACAAGATGCATGCCATGGCCAAAGCATTGCTGGAGTGGGAGACCATTGACAGTGAGCAGTTGGACGACATCATGGCAGGCAAGCCGCCTCGTCCCCCCAAAGACTGGACTCCTCGCAACCCATCGGTGGGCGGTGGTGGCAGTGGTGGCGCTCCGACGGTCACCCCAGACCACGCCCCCACGGCGGCTTGAGACAGGGCGGTTTCAGAGTCAGCGAGGCAAGCCATTGCGCGTGATGCCAGCCGGGGCTTTTGCCCCGGTTTTCATTTGTCAGCCCCTTTTTTGCAGGGATAGCCATGTATTGGCAAACCAGCCGTTTCCAGATTGACTTGACTCTCCCAAAGGTCATGGGCATTGTCAATGTGACCCCTGATTCCTTTTCCGATGGAGGGCGTTGGGTAGGGACGCGTGATGCGTTGGCACATTGTGAACGCCTGTTGGCCAGCGGGGCGCACATCCTTGATCTGGGTGCGGAGTCCACCCGCCCCGGCGCCCCTCCCGTGCCGTTGCAAGAGGAATTGGCGCGTTTGTTACCCGTGTTGCGCGAGGCGGTGAAACTGGGTGTTCCTGTATCGGTCGACACTTACAAACCTGCTGTGATGCGTGCAGCACTGGATGCGGGCGCTGACATCATCAACGACATTTGGGCACTCCGGCAGCCCGCTTCAGCAGACTGCCCCTCCGCAGTGGATGTGGTGGCCCAACACTGCACCTGTGGTGTGTGTGTGATGCACATGCATCGCGATCCACAAACCATGCAGGTGGTGCCCATGGAGGGGGATGTGGTATCCCAGGTGATTGATTTTTTGAAGCAGACTGTTGAACCCTTGCAAGCGTTAGGTGTTCAAAAACACCGAATTTTGGTGGACCCAGGCATTGGTTTTGGGAAAACACCTGAGCAAAACTTGGCTTTGCTGGCTCGCCAGCGGGCATTGCTGACCCTGGGGTTGGGTGTGCTGGCTGGGTGGTCGCGCAAAAGCACTTTGGGGCATGTGATCGGTGATGGTGGGACTGGGGCACCTCGTGGCACCGTGGTGGCCCAACGTCTGGTGCCCAGTGTCGTGGCAGCACTGCTGGCGGTGCAGCAGGGGGCTCATGTGGTCAGGGTGCACGATGTGCAAGAAACTTGTCAGGCGTTGGCTGTTTGGCAGGCCGTACAGTCGCAAGCCACGTTCAAACATTGATCTCATCCAGTCTGGCTGGGATCGATCAGGGACAGAAAAACGAGGAGCGTTATGACCCGTCTGTATTTTGGAACCGATGGCATTCGCGGCACTGTGGGCCAATCTCCTATCACGCCCGATTTTGTGCTCAGGCTGGCCCATGCTGTGGGGCGGGTCTTGAAGCGCACCGAGACCCACCCCACGGTGCTGATTGGCAAGGACACCCGCATCTCCGGTTACATGCTGGAGAGCGCCATGGAGTCGGGTTTCAACTCGGCGGGGGTGGATGTGGTGTTGCTCGGGCCCGTTCCCACGCCCGCCGTGGCCTACCTCACCCGGGCGCAACGTGCCAGCCTGGGTGTGGTGATCAGTGCCAGTCACAATCCGTTCGCAGACAACGGCATCAAATTTTTCAGCGCTCAGGGCACGAAGTTGTCGGATGCATGGGAAATGGAGGTGGAGGCTGCACTGGACGAGCCCCCTGTCTGGGTGTCCGCTGCAGCGTTGGGCAAAGCTCGCCGCATGGACGATGCGGCAGGCAGGTACATCGAGTTTTGCAAAAGCACTTTCCCCAATGACCTCACGCTCAAGGGCATGCGCATCGTGGTGGACGGCGCACATGGCGCGGCGTATCACATCGCGCCCAAAGTGTTTCACGAACTGGGGGCGGAGGTGGTCGCCATCGGTTGCACACCGGACGGGCTGAACATCAATCAGCTTGTGGGGGCTACCCACCCGCAGGCGCTGGTGGATGCGGTGAAAATCCACGAGGCCGATCTGGGTGTGGCCCTGGATGGCGATGCCGATCGGGTTCAATTGGTGGATGCACAGGGGCGGCTGTTCAATGGTGATGAACTCCTCTACATCATTGCCATGGAGCGCTTGCAGCGTTTGCGTTCGCGGGGCCTCGCGCCTGGACCGGAGTTGGCCGGGGTTGTGGGTACCCTGATGACCAACATGGCCGTGGAACTGGCGCTGAAACACCAAGGGTTTGAGTTTGTGCGTGCCAAGGTAGGAGACCGCTATGTGCTGGAAGAGCTGGAAAAGCGGGGCTGGCTGTTGGGTGGAGAAGGTTCCGGTCATCTTCTGGCGTTAGACCGTCACACCACCGGAGATGGGCTGATTTCGGCATTGCAGGTGTTGCAGTCCTGTGTTCGGTCTGAGCGCACACTGTCCCAACTGCTGGAGGGGGTGACGCTGTTCCCTCAGGTGCTGGTCAATGTGCAGTTGCGTCCCGGGCAGGACTGGAAAACCAACGGGGCTTTGGCCCGGGAGACCGAGGAGGTTCGGCGGGAACTGGGTGACACAGGGCGTGTGCTGGTCAGGCCCAGCGGAACCGAGCCCCTGCTGCGCCTGATGGTGGAGGCAAAGAATGTCGCCACCGCAGAGGCGCTGGCACAGCGCTTGTCCAAAACCCTGGAACTGATCTGATGATCTGGAGGTTCTGATCGTGTCTACGCCGATTTCGTCTTTTGTGGTTCGTCCCGTTGACTATGCCGATCCCGTGGAGGGGCAGGCATTGGTGGATCTGCTGGACGCCTATGCCTGCGATCCCGCTGGGGGTGGCGAACCCCTCAGTCCCTCAGTCAAAAGCCGCTTGGTGGCAGAGTTGGCCAGACGCCCTCAAGTCTTCAGCCTGATCGCCTGGGATGGCAGTGATGCCGTCGGGTTGGTCAACTGCATCGAGGGCTTTTCCACTTTTGTGGGGCAGACCCTGATCAATGTGCACGATTTGGCGGTGTTGCCCACCCATCGAGGGCAGGGTGTCGCACGTCTGTTGCTGGCCGCAGCGGAGCAGCAGGCCATTGAACGCGGGGCGTGCAAGTTGACCCTTGAGGTGTTGTCTGGCAATGCCCGTGCGCGTGGGTTGTACGAATCGTTCGGGTTCGCGGACTATCAGTTGAGTCCTGAAATGGGCCACGCCTGTTTTATGCAGAAGTGGCTGGCGAGGTGATTCCATCGGTTACAATCATGGGCTTGTCGGGGCGTAGCGCAGCCTGGTAGCGCATCTGCTTTGGGAGCAGAGGGTCGCGAGTTCGAATCCCGCCGCCCCGACCATTTTCTTCAAACAAAAAGGCCCAGCACTTTGAGTGTGCTGGGCCTTTTTGTTTTATGCCCCAAACTCAGGGTGAGGCCGTTGCCGCTTCGGCATTTCATTCATCGTCGTCGTCGTCTCCCCGAAGTGCCGCAGGGTCGGCTGTGATGGGGCGGTAGATTTCCACCCGCTGACCGGCTTCCAAGCGGGCTTCCAGCGAGACGGGTTTGCCAAAAATACCCACTTTCTGGGCACCGAGATCCACCGTGGGAAACGCACGCAATATGCCACTGGCTTCGATGGCTTGCCTTACCGTGGCCTGCTCTTCGATGTCCACATCCAGCCATGCTTGGCGGTCGGGCAAGGCGTACACCACACTGACTTTCATACCGTCCCCCCGCTGGAAGCCGCCGCAGCGCTGTCACGTGCGGTCAATTGGGTGGGCCGAGCCGCTGAGGTGCGTGCGTCCAGGCTGCGTTTTCCCGCCAGCATCAAGCCGAGCACGATGAATCCGCCCGCCGGCAGGATCATCACCAATGCCCCATCGCCAGGGAATACACGCACCTCCATCAGACTCATGGCGGGGCCGAGCAGATTCGCCGCCCCCGCAAACACCGTTCCACTTCCCCCGATTTCCCTCAGGGCACCCAGCACCACCAGAGAGAGGGTGAAGCCGGTGCCCATCGCCAGACCGTCCAGCGCGGACAGCGCAACGCTGTTCTTGGATGCAAAAGACTCGGCCCGACCCAGAATGAGGCAGTTCACCACGATCAGCGGGATGAACAGGCCCAACACCTTGTGCAACTCGTGCAGCCAGGCATTCATCGACAGGTCCACCACCGTGACCAAGGTGGCGATGATCAGCACATAGGCAGGAATTCGCACCTCGTCGGTGATCAGCCCCCGCAGCAGTGCCACCAGCGTGTTGGATGCGACCAGCACCGCCAACGTGGCCATGCCCATGCCCAATCCCTGCGTGGCACCGGATGTCACCGCCAATGTGGGGCACAGTGACAGCATCTGGCTCAACACCACGTTGTTGCGCCACACGCCATCGGCCCAAATGTCTCGGATGCTGCTCATGATGCGACTTTCTCCAGCAAGGTGTTGCGTTGTGCGTTGAACAGCCGCAGGCCATCCCGAATGGCCTTGACCACCGCACGCGGGGTAATGGTGGCTCCCGCGAACTGGTCGAACGGGCCTCCGTCTTTTTTTACGGCCCACTGTGCCTCCGGCGGGTTGCCAAGTGACAGGCCGGTGAAGCGCGTGATCCAGTCCGAGCGACCCACTTCAATTTTGTCCCCCAGCCCCGGGGTTTCCGTGTGGTGCAGCACGCGCACGCCCATGAGTTGGCCCGATGCGTCAACGCCCAGCAGCACGCGGATGTCACCGCTGTAGCCCCGCTGGCTGACCTCGAATGCCACCCCCGTCACACTCCCCGCTTGGCGGGCCCGGTACACGAGAAGGTTTTTGCCATCAACGCTCAAGGTCACCGTGTCTGTGGCGGGGTTGTTGTCGTGCGTGCTGACGGGGATCACCTGTTCCAGCGAGTGCCTGAGGTCCTCCTGTGCACTGCGGGCAATGGGCTCTCGGGTCAGGGTGTTGGCCATTGCCAGCAGCAAGGTGGCTGCCAGTGAAAACCCTCCCAGCACCACCGCATGCCGCCCACCCGCCTGCTGGAGCCACTGGCGCCAGCGAAAGGGGGGCTTGCGATGGTGCGTGGCAGCTTGACCGCTGCCTTCGGCGTCTTCCGTGGTCGTGTTCATGGCATCAGGGCGTCAGTTTTTGGGAATCAGGGGTTGGCCTCGGCGGCTGCGGCCAAACACACGCGGGCGCAAGCCCCTGTCGATCAGCGGAACCAGGGCATTCATCAGAACCACGGCAAATGCCATGCCCTCCGGGTAGCCGCCCAAGGCGCGGATGACCCAGGTAAGAGCACCAATGCCCGCTCCGAAGAGCAACTGGCCGCTGCGTGACACCGGGGACGTCACGTAATCGGTGGCGATGAAAAACGCTCCCATGACCGAGGCACCCGACAACACATGCACGTGCATGGCCGCGAAGCGGGAGGGGTCCGCCGCGTGCGAGAGGGCCGCCAGCACACCCAGCGTTCCCAGCAGGGAAACCGGTATGTGCCAGGAAATCGTTCCCAGCAGCAGCAACGCCACGCCACCTGCCAGCAGCAGCACTGCCGAGGTTTCGCCCAACGACCCGGACTCGTCGCCGCGGGCCAGCACCGACACCGGCGGCAGGTGTTCGGCTGCGGTTTGGACCGGAATCCCTTTGGCATGCTCTGTTTTCAAGGTGCCCAATGCCGTGGCCGCACTCATGTGATCGGGCACGGGCAAGGTGCCGGTGAAGTGGCCCCAGGCCTGTGAGAACGAGGGGGCCTTTTCGCTGCCCATGGGGGTGGGGGCAACCCATGCCGTCATGTGAACCGGGAACGAGATGAGCAGCACGATCCGCGCCACCATGGCCGGGTTGAACAGGTTCTGCCCCAGCCCGCCAAACACATGCTTGCCAATGACAATCGCCGTGGCACTGCCCAGCACACCCAGCCACCAGGGGGCCCAAGGGGGCAGGCTCAGCGCCAGCAGCCACGCGGTCAGCACCGCAGAACCATCGAACAGGCGAGGGCGGACAGGTTGCCTCAGCAGCACCAGCATCAACGCCTCGGCCGCCACCGCACTGGCCAGTGTGGCCACGAACAGCAACACCGCAGGCCACCCGAACAGCCACAGGCCATAGCCGGTGGCGGGGGCCAAAGCTGCCATCACCCACACCATGGTGCGGGTGATGCTGTTGGATGTGTGCGTGAAAGGCCCCGCACGGTTTGCCATGGTGGTGGTCATGCGGTCTCCTTGGGAGCAGTGGTTTTGTTGCGTGCCGCTTTGCGTGCTGCGGCTGCGGCTTTTTTGGCTTCGGTTTCGCGTGCCATCCGCTCGTTGCGGGCGTTCATGAGGGCACGTATGCGATCCTGCCGCCTGGCATCGCGGTCCAGTGCACCCAGTTTGCCGTTGGCAAAACTGAAGTAGTGCGCCAGCGGAATGTGGGACGGGCAGATGAACGAGCAGGAGCCGCAGCCGATGCAGTCCTGCATGCCGATGGCTTTCGCCGCCTGCAGGTCCCCGCGCCGGATGAGCTGCGCCATTTCCACAGGCACCAACCCGGCGGGGCAAGCCGTCACACAGCTGCCACAACGAATGCAGGGGGACTGCGGTCCCTCGTTGATTTCTTGCGCCGTCAGTGCCAGTACGGCACTGCTGCCCTTGACCACCGGCGCGTGCACGGACGGAAGGGGGGCTCCCATCATGGGGCCTCCGCCGATCATCAGCGTGGGCACCGGGTGAAGCCCGCCACAGAACGCCAGCAGGTCTTCCACGGGGGTTCCCAGCGGCACCTCGACGTTGGCAGGCTCGCGCACACCCAGGCCAGACACCGTGACCACCCGACTGACCAGAGGCTCACCCCGGCGGATGGCCACGCTCACCGCCCGAGCGGTGGCCACGTTGTGCACCAGTGCCCCCACTTCTGCGGTGCGCGAATTGGCCGGGGTTTCGCGCCCGGTGACCGCCAACAGCAGGTGCTGCGCCGACCCCATCGGAAAGCGGGTCGGCACCGCCACCACCCGGATGCTGCTGTCCACCTGAGCGGCTTCCCGCATGGCGGCCAATGCCCTGGTCTTGTTGTTTTCGATGGCGATGATCACCACCTCGGCCACCAGGGCATAGGACATGATGCGCACCCCGTCGATGATTTCCGCTGCGGCCTCGCGCATCAGCCGGTCATCACAGGTCACGTAGGGCTCGCACTCGGCGCCGTTGATGACCAGGGTGTCAATCTGATGCTTCTGGCGCATGTCCAGCTTCACCGACGACGGAAACGCGGCCCCGCCCAGGCCCACAATGCCTGCGGCGGCCACGCGTTCGCTCAGCTCTTTGGGCGTGGCCGGCAGAGGAAAGTCCGCGACGATGGGCTCCGGCAATTCGGCCCACCGGTCCTGACCGTCGGACTCGATCACCACCGTTGGCTGCGTCAGCCCCGAAGGGTGTGGGGCCACCCGGTTTTCGATGGCGACCACCGTGCCGGACGTGGACGCGTGGACGTTGGCCGAGAT